>CXWK01002150.1_pt2 | contig 19360 bp, 17 predicted proteins | sample 590851 | NCBI WGS metagenome assembly CXWK01 (sample SAMEA3498364, study PRJEB10139) | wastewater metagenome | biome: wastewater treatment plant; material: activated sludge | place: Denmark | collected 2014-08-01 | reverse complement strand
GTCGCCTTCGTCAAACTGAATGGCCGGGACTTCGGCATCCCGCTGAGCGATTTTGAACCGCTGGCGTATCTCGCCGGCTCGACGGTCACCCTGCTCATTGCCGTGCTGGCCAGCATCGCGCCGGCGCGCCGCGCGGCGTCCATTGCGCCGATGCTGGCTATGCGATCGGAATAAGACAGGCTCCAAAAACAAAAACGGCCCAACGACGCATACGGTCGTGGGGCCAGAGTCGACTTCGTGGTCCTTACTAGCGGCGGTATACCCACCGGGGCGCGGTCCATCAGGTCGATCCCTCACCGCGCACGCTGAGTGTATCACAACTCGGCTGCACCCGTGTCGAATGCGCTCTAACGCACGCGCAGGCCAATGGTGAACACCAGCGCGCCCGTCTGACTGAATACCGCTGGCTGCGTCGCAATGTGCTCCTGCACGCGGGTGAGCGGCACCTCGAAGATCTGCTGATCCGCGTTGAGGATCTCCGCGACGACCGAGGTCCTGGCAGGCGACGAGAGCCATCGGACGCCGGTCGTCAGCGCCACGTGCCGTCCCATCGCGATCGCGACGTCCACTCCGGCGTTGTAGCCGGCGCGCCACTCGTCTGAAAACCGCAAGCGCGCCAGCGCTTCCTCATAAAAGAGCGTTGAGTGGCCGCCCATCCGGAACTCCACGTAGGAGGCCTTGTCGAAATGTCCACTGAGATGTGAAAACAATAGTCCGCCGGTCAGCGTCAGGTCCACGCGTTCGCCGCCGAGTCTCAGTAGCCCGTTGGCGCCAAGGTGCCACAGCGTGAGGGTGCCCTCCGTGTCCGGCCAATCGAATGACCGCTGATAGGTGAACTCACGTTCGATGTAGTCCGGAGGTTGGCGCGTCAGATAGGTCAGTCGCACCTGATTGGGCGTATTGACGCCCCCGATCGCGTGCGATACCCGGCTCCCAAACAGTTGGACGCCCAGGCGCCGGCCAGGCACCCAGTTCACGCCGGCCACAAATCCCTTTGGTCTACCGCCCGCCAGTTGCAGGGTCTGGCCAGCCCGGCCTGTGGCAGTGCCTCCGTTGATGAGCAGCGGCTCGTAGTCAGAGGTAAATGTGCCCGTCACGACCTTGGCCGGGACTGCAAACGAACCGAACAGCTCCACCCGAGACTGCGCGGCAGCCGGCGCGGCCAGCAGAACCAGCGACAGAACCGCTGCGACCCGGGTCATCACCTTCGATTTTACGCGCCCTCCGGTCATTTGGCGTCCGCAGCGTGATTGAGGCACGATGAAGGGATATGCCGGACGTCGTCGTGATCGGCGGTGGAGTGGTGGGCGTGGCGTGCGCCCGGGAGTTGGCCCAGCGGGGCGCGAAGGTCACAGTGCTCGAGCGCGATCGCATCGGGCACGGGTGCTCGTATGGCAACGCCGGCTGGCTCACGCCGTCGCTGGCCTCGCCCCTGCCGAATCCAGCGATGCTGCCCAAGGCGATGCAGTGGATGTTCAATCCGGAGAGCCCGCTCTACATCCAGCCGCGCCTGGATCCCTCATACCTGCGATGGCTGGCCGGGTTCTTGATGTCGGCGCGAAAGGCCAAGTACGAGCGTGGCACCGAGGCACTCGTCGAATTGTGCCGCGTGAGCGTGGACCTCTGGGAGGAAGTGGCGAAGCGCGCGCCCGGCTCGTTTGGCTTCGAGCGTCATGGCCTGCTGGCCGTGTACGAAAAAGCCGAATCGTTTGAGGCCGCCCGATCGTCAGTGGACTTTGTCGCGAGCCGAGGCATTCGAGCGGAGCGCTGGACCTCGGATGAAGTCCGCGAACGCGAGCCCGCCGTCGTGGGCAAACAGGTAGGCGGTTACTTCTATCCCGACGATGCGCATTGCGAACCGTATCGAGCGGTGACGACGCTTGCGGCAGAAGCCAGGGCCGCGGGCGTGACGTTTGTCGAGGGCGCTGAAGTCTTCGGTATCTCCGGTAGCGGCTCAGGTCCGCGGATGTTGAAGACCACTCGGGGTGAGGTGAAGGCAGACCGCCTTGTGGTGGCCACGGGGCCGTGGTCAGAGCAACTCGGTTCGATGCTGGGTGTGCGTTTGCCGGTGCTGGGCGCAAAGGGATACTCGCTGCTTCTGCCGCGCGCCAATCCGCATCCCACGCGGTCGATCTATCTCATCGAACGCAAAGTGGCCGTCAATCCGCACGCTGATGCGCTGCGCATTGCCGGCACCCTTGAGTTGGTTCGAAACGATTTTTCGATCAATGCCCGTCGCGTGGATGTGATCCTGCGCGGCGCGAAGGCGATGCTCAACCTGGGCGATTCGCCAGTAGTGCGCGAAACCTGGCGCGGACTGCGGCCCTGCACACCCGACGGGATGCCGCTCATCGGTCGCGCGCGTGGTGGCGGTGAGGTGTGGCTGGCCACGGGCCACCAGATGACCGGGCTCAAGACCGCCACGGGTACAGGTCTGCTGCTCGCGCAGTTGATGTCTGGCGAGACGCCTCGCTTCGACCCCGAACCCTTCCGCGCAGATCGGTACTGAGGCCTGCAGATGATCGGCACCACCGGCCTCCACAATCTCCGCGTCGACGCCATCGTCGGCATCTATCCGCACGAGCGCGACAAGGCCCAGACGCTGTTCCTTGATATCGAACTCGACTACGACTTCGGCCCGGCGGCGGAGTCTGATGTCATCTCTGACGCCGTGGACTACGACGGCGTCGCGTCGTCGGTCACCGAGTTGATTCAGACCCGCCGTTTCCAACTTCTTGAGGCGATGGCAGAAGCGACGGCGGCGATGGTGCTTGAACGCGTCCCTGTCGTACAGGAAGTGCGACTGGAGATCCGGAAGCCCGCCGCTGTGCCCGCGGCCGCCAGTTCGTTTGTGCGTGTCACGCGGAGGCGTGCGTGAGGAAGCCGCGCACCGACGGGGCGCCAGTCGCCGTTGTGACCGGCGGTGCCCGGCGGCTGGGTCGTCATTTGTGCGCGACCCTGGCTGCTCGGGGTTACCGCGTTGTAGTCATCTACCGCGCGTCGGCGGATGATGCGGAGGCATTGGCGGCCGAGATTGGCGAAGGCGGCGGCACGGCAAGGGCGCTTCAGGCGGACATCGGCGTGGCGGCGCAGGTGCACGAGGCGTTCGACAACATTGCCGAGCACGAAGGCCGCGTCGACTTGCTGATCAACAACGTCGGGAACTACAACCCGCAGGACGTCACGCTGCTGGATCCGGCGGTATGGGACGCCACACTCGCCACCAACCTGTCGGGCGCGTACTACTGCTGCTTTCACGCCATCACCCTCATGCCGAATGGCGGACAGATCATCAGCATCGGCATGGCGGGCCTGGAGGGAATTCGCGCCAACCGGCGCGGCGCCGATTACTACGTCAGCAAGACGGGCCTGCTGGTGCTGACGCGTGCGCTCGCGTCCGGCTACGCCACCCGCCAGATTCGCGTGAACATGGTCTCGCCGGGCCAACTCGACAACTCAATCGATCTGCCGCCGCCCGACCTGATCGGCCTGGAAGTGCCGCTCGGCCGCGCCGGCACGGTCCAGGACATCAGCCAGGCGGTGGAGTACTTACTCGACGCCACCTATGTCACCGGCGCGAACATCGACGTCGCCGGCGGATACCGACTGTAACGACAGCCGTCGGCATGCGAACTACAACCTCGTCGTTCGTGCCGCTGTGGGACCGGCAGGCGGAGTGGCAGCGGCGCATGGACATGGTGCGGCAGGCGCGGGAGTTCCTCTACCTGTCGCTGTTCTACATCGAGTACGACGCCTACGGGCGCGAGATGCTGGATGCGCTGCTTGAGGCGCAACGGCGCGGCGTGCGCGTGCAGCTGATCATTGACGGTTTCGGCCAGCGACTGGGCGGTGTGTTGATGACTCGCGCCGACCGCGCCGCGCTGTCTGCGGCACTTGCCGCGTTGCGCGCCGCCGGTGCGGTGGTGACGATGTATCGGCCGCCGCGATTTGTGCAACGGCGACTGGCCGGCGGGCATCACGTGAAGATTCAGGTGTCGGAAGCCGGCGAAGCCATCCTCAGCAGCGGCAATGTCACCAAGTCGTCGTTTGACGGCTGGAACGAATACGCGATGGCCGTGCGCGGAGCCGTCGTGCCCGTACTGCTTGAGAGCTGCGCACTGATCGGCGGCGTTGTGTCACCGCAACACGTGGCCCAGCTGCAGGCGATAGCGGCGACCGAACCCGGAGACATCACCCTCGACTACTGGTTCTGCAACCCCAACCTGCATCAGGGTCCAACGGGCGCGTTGGGTTGGCGTGGGCCGAACGCGCTCACCGACCGCATGATCGAGATGGTGGACGCGTCGCAGCGGTCACTCCGCATGACCAGTTTTTACTTCAAGCCCACTGAGTCGCTCATGGCTGCAGTGTTGCGTGCCGCGCGTCGTGGCGTACACGTCGAGGTGCACCATTCCCATCGCGACGCGCTGCCGGCGACCGATCTGGCCTGGATCGCGGCGGCCGTCCGCTACCGCGATCTGTTTTCGGCCGGCGTCCACATCTATGAAAACCGGCACGGCGAACATTCCAAGATCGTCCTGGTAGACGACGAGTGGGTGGCGTGCGGCAGCTACAATTTCGAGGATGCGGCTCACGATCGGTTGGCTGAGGCGATGCTGGCGAGCCGAGACGAGCGGGTAGTGGCGCCGGCTCGAGCGATCTTCGACGGACTGCGGCGGGATCCGGACAACGAGCAGGTAACGCCCGGGGTGATGGACCAATGGCCGGCGTGGGTGTGGCGGCGCGTGGCGCGCTACGGCCGGTTCAAGCGGTGGATGTAACAGCGATGACCGGACTGCGATTCAAGGAAGTGGAACATAAGTTCGTGGTGGGCGACCACTTCGACCTGGAGGCGTTCCGTGATGCGCTCACCGCGCTCGGGCCGGTCCGCCATGTGACGCTGCGCGTACGAGATCGCTATTTCATCACCGAGTCTGGGCGGGATCGCGGCTTCGTGATCCGCCATCGGTTCGACCGCGAGCTGCACGAATTGACGATCAAGTCCGTGGCGGCCGATGCGGAGGTACGCGACGAAATTAACCTCGACCTCAAGGCCGGCGACCAGCAGGCGCAGGTGGACGCCTTTGTCGGCGCCCAGGGCATCGTTTGGCAAGGCGCGTTATGGAAAGACCTGGAAGTGTGGCATTTCGCCGACTGCGAAGTGGTGCACTACACCGCCACGGCCGGTGACCGTGTGGTGCGATGTGTGGAGTTTGAGGCCACCGATAAACCCACGCTGGAAGCGGCGCTTGCCGTGGTCAGCCGGTATGAAGCGGCCACGGGGTTCGCAGAAACCGAGCGCAATCCGGCGTCGTTGCTTGAGTTGATGTGGCCGCACGTTCTGCGATCGGGCAGGACTACACTTACAGAATGAACCGGGTTGTCACTGACTACGAAGCCTACCTGTTTGGCGAGGGCACGTGGCTGCGCGCCTGGGAGAAGCTGGGCGCCAGGCCTGCGGTGGTGGAAGACAAGGCCGGCTATACGTTTGCGGTCTGGGCACCCACCGCCAGCCGCGTATCCGTCGTCGGCAACTTCAATGGATGGGACGCCAGCGCGCATCCGATGCGCAACCTCGGCGTGAGCGGCCTGTGGGAGACCTTTATCCCCGGCGTGGCTGAAGGCGAGCCCTACAAATTCGAATTGCAGTCGGCGCTGGGTGGACCGTCGTTCACGAAGGCCGATCCATTTGCGTTGGCGGCGGAGCATCCGCCTCGCACGGCATCGGTGACCTCCACGCTGGGCCGCCACGAATGGCACGACCACTCGTGGATGGACGCGCGCACCCTGCGCGGCGTGGCCCTTGATGCGCCGATGTCGATTTACGAAGTGCACCCAGGGTCATGGCGGCGGAAGCCCGAGGAGGGCAACCGATCGCTGAACTGGAAGGAACTCAGCAACGAGCTGATTCCGTACGTGAAGCAGCTCGGCTTCACGCACATCGAGCTGATGCCGGTGATGGAACATCCGTATGAGCCGTCGTGGGGCTATCAGGTCACCGGCTACTTCGCTCCCACCAGCCGCTTCGGATCTCCCGATGACTTCCGCGCGTTCGTGGACACGTGTCACCTGAACGGCATCGGCGTGATTCTCGACTGGGTGCCCGGCCACTTTCCCAAGGATGCGCACGGGCTGGCGCGATTCGACGGCAGCGCGCTCTACGAACACGAAGACCCGCGGCAGGGCGAGCACCAGGACTGGGGCACGCTGATCTTCAACTACGGCCGCCATGAAATTCGCAACTTCCTGCTGACCAACGCGCTCTACTGGCTTGAGTCGTTCCATGTGGATGGCCTGCGCGTGGACGCCGTGGCATCGATGCTGTACCTGGACTACTCACGCGACGCCGGCCAGTGGATTCCCAATCGCCACGGCGGTCGCGAGAACCTGGACGCCATCGACTTCTTCCGCGAGTTGAATACGATCACGCACGAACAACATCCGGGCACCGCGATCATCGCCGAGGAGTCCACCGCGTTTCCCGCCGTGAGCCGTCCCACCTGGGTGGGCGGGCTGGGCTTCACCTACAAGTGGAACATGGGCTGGATGAACGACATCCTGACCTACGTGAGCAAAGATCCGGTGTTCCGCCGGTGGGAACATCAGCATCTGACGTTCTCGATGTTGTACGCGTGGAACGAGAACTTTGTCCTGCCGTTCTCACACGACGAGGTCGTGCACGGCAAGGGCTCGCTCATGACGCGCATTCCGGGCGACGAGTGGCAGCGCGCCGCCACGCTGCGGACGCTCTTTGCGTTCATGTATGTGCACCCGGGCAAGAAGCTGATGTTCATGGGCTCGGAGTTTGGCCAATGGCACGAATGGAGCCACGAGCGATCGCTCGACTGGCACCTGCTCGCCGGTCCGGTGCACTCTGGGCTCCAGCGTTTCGTCACCGATCTCAATCATCGCTATCTCGCGGAACCCTCGCTCTATCAGGTGGACTTCGCCGAAGCCGGATTCGAGTGGATCGACTGCAACGACCACGAAGCGAGTGTGATCTCGCTCATCAGGCGCGCGACCGATCCCACCGACTGGGTGGTGGCGGTGCTCAACTGGACTCCCATCGTCAGACACGACTACCGCATCGGCGTACCCGAGGCCGGCTTCTACGAAGAACTGCTGAACAGCGACGCGGAGGTGTACGGTGGCAGCAACGTCGGCAACGAAGGCGGCCGCCAGACAGAGGATGTGCCCCGACACGGACATCAGCAGTCACTCGTGCTGACGCTTCCGCCTATGGGGGCACTCATTCTGAAACTTAGGAACTTGGGAAGTTAGGAACTGGGGAACTGGGGAACTGGGAAACCGTACGTAGCGCGGCCTGGTTCTCAAGGCCGCGGTATCTCGCGCGCTTGAGGTTCAGCGCGCGTTACGAACTGCGGAAATTGGAGAGTGCCGAATTTGGAGAGTGTTGATCCGTTCCGCTGGTTAGAAGACCCAGATAGTCCGGACACCATCGCATGGGTTGCGGAACAGAACCGGCGCTCCGAGGCGTTTCTTTCGTCGATCCCCGCTCGAGATGTAATACGCGCCCGGCTGACTGCGCTCTGGAACTACGAGCGCTGTGGCCCGCCGGAACGATACGGCGACTGGTATATTTTCTCGAAAAACGACGGCCTGCAGCCGCAGGCGGTGCTCTACAAAACGCGCACGCTCGACGGACCGGCCGAGGTGCTGCTCGATCCGAACCTGCTCTCACCCGACGGCACCATCGCGCTCGCCGCCACCAGCGTGTCTGACGATGGGCGGTGGTTGGCGTATGCGTTGTCGGCGAGCGGGTCCGACTGGATGACGTGGCGCATTCGGGACATCGCCACCGGCGTGGACCTTGCAGACGAAGTGCCGTGGTCGAAATTTTCCACTGCTTCGTGGGCCCACGACGGCAGCGGCTTCTACTACGCCGGCTACGAGCCACCAGCCGACGGCAACCTCTTCACCACGGTGAACACTGGTCACACGCTGTACTTTCACAGGATCGGGGTCCTGGGGGCCCGGAGTCCCGGGGTCGAATCGGATCGCGTGGTTTTTGCTGCTCCTGCCCACCCCGACTGGCTCTTTGCGGCCGACGTGACCGACGATGGGCGGTGGTTGGTGATTACGCAGAGCCAGGGGACGAATCGCGAGAGCCGGATTCTTCTGCAGGACCTGTCGGGCTCCGTGGCGCAGGCGACTGACGCCCCGGTTGTCCCGTTCCTGGATCGCTTTGATGCGTCGTACCAGGTGGTCGCCAATGATGCGGACGTGTTTTATGTCCTGACCGATCACAATGCGCCGCGCGGGCGGCTGGTCGCGATTCGAACTGGCCACGTGGATCCGTCGGCGTGGACCACGGTGATCGCAGAAGCGCCAGGCACCGACGTGCTCGCGTCGGTCATCCGCGTCGGAGATGCCTGGGTGGCGGTGTGGCGCACCGACGCGCACGAGCGCATCGTGGTGCACGCACTTGATGGCGCACCACAAAGAGAGGTCCCGCTGCCTGTGAAGGGCGCCATTGTCTCGATGACCGGGCGTCGTCACCAGCCCGATGTGTTCTTTTCGTTCTCGTCGTTCACGTACCCCGGCACGGTCTTCCGCCACATCGTCTCTACCGGGGAGACGAGCGTGTGGCACGAGCCGAAGGTTGATTTCGATCCGAGCGCGTTCGAGACGACGCAGGTGTTTTATCCGTCGAAGGACGGCACGCGTATTCCGATGTTCATCGTGCACAAGCGGGGGCTGGTCCTCGACGGGAGCCACCGGACGTACCTGTACGGCTATGGCGGCTTCGACATCTCACTGACGCCGGCGTTCTCCGCGTCGATCGTCGCGTGGATGGAGCGCGGCGGCGTGTTCGCGCAGGCCAACCTGCGCGGGGGCGGGGAGTACGGCAAGGCCTGGCATGATGCCGGCCGTCTCAAGAACAAGCAGAACGTGTTCGACGACTTCATCGCTGCGGCTGAGTACCTGATCTCGAACGGTTACACGACATCAGCCCGGCTGGCGATTGGCGGCGGCAGCAACGGCGGCCTGCTCGTGGGCGCGTGTATGACGCAGCGCCCCGACCTATTTGGTGCGGCCGTGCCGGCCGTCGGCGTGCTCGACATGCTGCGGTTTCACAAGTTCACGATCGGCTGGGCGTGGACCTCTGACTACGGCAATCCCGATGAGCCCGAAGACCGTGCGGTGTTGCTGAAGTATTCGCCACTGCACAACATCAAGCCCGGCACGCACTACCCGGCCACGCTTGTCATCACCGCGGACCACGACGACCGCGTGGCGCCGGCGCATAGTCACAAGTTCACGGCCACGCTCCAGGCCGCGCAGGCAGGCCCCGCGCCCATCCTCACGCGCATCGACGTCAAGGCAGGCCACGGCGCCGGGAAGCCCACCGCAAAAGTCATCGCCGAGAAGGCGGACGTGTGGGCGTTCCTGGAGGCGGTCCTGGGTTCAGGGTCCAGAGTCCAGGGTTCCTAGAATTTCGTAGCGCGGCCTGGGCTTGCCTCGCCATAGCGCGAAGCGCGGAGGCGGGTCCTCAAGGCCGCGGTGTTCGGCGCGCTTGAGACCCAGCGCGCCCTACGAAGGCATTTAGAATTTCGTAGCGCGGCCTGGGTCTCAAGGCCGCGATTGGGCAACCAGAAACGCCGCGCGAGCGCGGACCTGGTAGCTGGCGTCGCGCGTTCGGATCGACACGGTATGAAATCGCCCGTCGGCGGGGACAGTGGCGATTGAAATGCGGTAGGCCTGTTGGAGGGCGATCACACTTGCTGTCAGCGGGCTTGGCTGGCCGGGAGTCGGCGGCGCCTTCCGCATCTCGACGGCCAGGCCACCGGTGGTGACGGATAGCCGTTCCAGGGCCAGACCTGGCCTGACGAGCGCTATCTGATCTGACGTCTGCGAAAGAAGCATCGGGCCACCCACGCTGACCGTCGAAATCGGAATGCCGAGGGCGATGGCACGGTCAGCAACCTCGCTGAGGTTCTTGTGGTTCCCGGTGGACTTGCCGTCGGTGATGAGGATGACCGCCCGGCGGCCCGGCTCGGGTTCCAGCACAGTCAACGCAGCATCAAGCGCGTCCCAGATCGGCGACGGTCCGGTGCGTTCGTTCTCGCGCGGAGCGATGGCTTCAACCAGGCCCTGACGCGCGAGGCGCCGGTTGGTCGTAAAGGCGTTCGCCATGACTACTCGTCGGGCGAACGAGGCAAAACGAACGCGATCTTCATTCCTGAACTGCGCCAGCAGCTCGTCGTTCAACGCCCTCTCAACATCCCCGCCCCTCGACACCCCCGGCCACATCGTGCTTGCCGTGATGTCGATCATCACGACTACGGTGATGGGGCTGTCGTCAACCACGCATGCCTCGATCGGGACTTCGCGGTCGTCAACGGTCACGATGAAGTCGTCGCGGGTCAATCCACCCACAAATGCCAATCCACTCACAAACTTCCCACCCACAAACGAATCGCCGATCCGTTCGACCACCGCCTCGATATGGACCCTGGACTCTGAACGCTGGACCCTGGACTCTGGACCCTGGACNNCGCGCGGCCCCAGCCACATAACTCCGCCTGGCCCGGACGTTGAGGTCGCGATTGCGCGTCACCACTTCGATCGATCGCGTTTTTCCATCGCTCGAGCCTTGCACGATGCCGATCAGGTATTGCCGCCGCAGCTCTTCTGCCACCCGGCCAAATGTGGTCTCCAGGTCATCGTCATTCGCCAACTCGAAGTGTCCGCCTCCCGTGCGGGCCACCAGCTGCACCATCTGCCCGTCCAGGGAAGAAGTCAGCACAGTGGCTGGAGTTTTGTTGCCGCCGGCTAGTCCGATGGCATAGATCATGAAGCCGCCGGCGAGTGTCCTGCGCTCCACTTCCTGGCGTCCGACGTCAAAGCCAGGCAGGCTGCCGGCGGCGACGCCGTCAGTCAGCGTCAGCACCACGCGCCGGCCTGTTTCGGACTCGAGCGATCGCACCGCTTCATTGAGGCCGCCCCACAGCGGCGTGGAGCCGCCAGGCCAGAGCTCCTCGCCCAGGATCCGCTCCAGTCGACCTTTGTCATTGGTGAGCCACGGGCTGATCGCAATCTCCTCGCCGAACGTTCCGATACGTGCGCGATCCTCCGGACGCAGGGCGCGAATAAAGTGCAGGGCGCCCTCTCGCACCCGCAGCAGCCGGTTCGCCATGCTGCCGCTCATGTCGAGCAGCACCACAACCGTGATCGGCTGTATCTCGTTGGAGAAGACGGTGATGGGAACGGGCTTGCCGGAGTCGAACACCTCGAAATCTTCGCGCGTCAGGTCAGGCACCAGGCGCCCGTTGCGATCCTGCACGGTGGCATAAATCGGCACCGTTTGTGTACCGGCGCGGAATGTCGGGGCTTGTTGTGCAGCACCCAGCATCGGCGCCGCGGCGGCGAACACAACCAGCGAGCGAAGGATGGCTCGCACTGGCAGCCTGCTAGTCGTGACGCAGCGACACGAGCGGGTCCACGCGCGAGGCGCGGCGCGCGGGCCATGCACTCGCGAGTGCGGCCACCACCAGGGGCAGCACGGCCATCAAGGCAAACGTCACGGGGTCCGTGGCATCGATGTCGAACAACATGTGGCGCACCGTGCCGGTCAGCCACCACGCGGCCATCAGTCCCACGCCCACGCCAATGGCCGTGATCGTCAACGCCTGGCGCAGCACCAGCGTGACGAGTGTCGAAGGCGTGGCGCCCAGCGCCAGCCGGATGCCCAGTTCGCGCGTGCCCTGCGCCACCAGATACGCCATCACGCCGCCGATGCCGATACTGGCCAGCACCACGGCCACGCCGGCGAACAACGACAGCAGCACCATCGCGAACCGCCGCCGCGCCAGCGACGCTTCCATCCGCTGCTCCATCGTCTGCATCCGGTACACCGGCACAGCAGGGTCAAGCGAGCGAACCACCTGTGTGGCTTGCGTCATGAGGGCGCTCGGGTCGGCATCGGTGTGCGCCACCACAAAGAGCGACCGCGCGCCGGTCTGTGTGAGCGGCCGATACAGCGCGATGCGCGAGTCAGCATCGAGCGCGTACTGCTTCACCGTGCCGACGACGCCGACGATGGTTTCCCAGGGGGAGGTGGAGGCGGCGTCGCCGAACTTGAGGCGTTTGCCGATGGGATCGGTGTCGGGGAAGAGATCGCGGGCGAGGCGCGCGTCGATGATGACGGCGCGCGGCTGATCCGGCGTGTCGGTCGCCGTGAAGAGACGACCGCGATGGAGCGGAATCTTCATCGCTTCGAAGTAGCGGCCGGCCACCGTGCGCATGTCGGCGTTGATGAAGACTTCGCCAGACGGAGGCACGCGGCCTTCAATGGTGATCGGGCCCCAGGCAAAGAAGTTGCTCATGGGCAGCGCGGTCACGCCGCCGGAGGCCGTCACTCCTGGGATGGTGTCGAGTTGCTCCCACAGTTTGCGATACGCCTCGCGAATCGCTTCGGCGTTGGGATAGCGCGGTCCCGTGAGCGTCAGCTCAAGTGTGAGCACACCGGCGGCGGAAAATCCGGGCGAGACCTGTTGCAGGCGCGCGTAGCTGCGTACGAGGAGTCCAGCACCGATGAGCACGAGTACCGCGAGCGCGACTTCGCCGATGACCAGGAGGCGCCGCAGGTGATGGCCACGGCCCCAGAGAGTGTGGGCGCCTGATCCGCGAACACCGTCGCGCAGCACTCCCTGGACGTCGAGCCGCTGCAGGCCCAGGACGGGCGCGAGGCCGAAGAGCAGCCCTGCGGCCATCGAGACGACGAGCGTGAAGAGCAGGACGGTGCCATTGATTCCGATGTCGCCCAGACGCGGCACGTTCTGCGGCTGCAGTTCCTGAATCCAGCGAATCCCCAGTTCCGCCAGCACGATGCCGAGCACGCCACCTGCGAGAGAGAGCAGCAGGCCCTCTGTCATCAGTTGCCGCGCAATCTGCGCGCGAGTGGCTCCGAGGGCCGTGCGCACGGCCATCTCCTTGCGGCGATCCAGCGCGCGCGAGAGCAGCAGGTTGGCGACGTTGGCGCAGGCAATGAGCAACACGCAGCCCACGGCGCCCGCCAGCAGCCAGAGCGTCGAGCGCGCATCGCCCACCACTTGTTCGTCGAGCGGCACCACGCTGAACGTCAGCCCGCCGTTGGGTGGATACACGTCCGGATACGTCTGGCGGAGGCTGGCTGTGATGGTGTCCATCTCAATCTGGGCCGCCTGGGCGGTCACGCCCGGCGCCAGCGTGCCCATGATGTTGTAGTCCTCCCTCGTGCGAATGGAGGCCGCGTCGGCGGCCATCGGAAGGGGCAGGTAGAGGTCGCCATCGGCCACCACGCCCAGCGTGGGCAGCACTTCCCGCGGCAGAGAGAACCCGCGCATCAGCACGCCGGCCACCGTCACGGGTTGGCCGTTGACCAGGATCGTGCGTCCCACCACAGCCGGGTCCGCGCCGTACCGCCGGCTCCACAATCCGTGGCTCAGCACGGCAGTTGGGGGCTGCCCGGGGGTGTCGTGTTGCGGGCCGAAAAGCTGACCGTGGAGCGCGCCCGCGCCCAGCATGGGCAACAGATTCGACGAGACGCGGATGGTGCCCACACGCTCGGGCTCGCTGTCACCGGTCAGGTTTGCATTGGCCCCGATGGCGATGGCGAGCTGTTCGAAACCGCGATGCCGGGTCTTGATGTCGAAGTACTGGGCGGTGGAAAACCAGTCTTCCGTAATGTTGAGGCCGGGGGACCGGTTCCAGAGGATGACCAACCGGTCGGCGTTCGCGTACGGAAGGGGCTTGAGGAGCAGGGCATGCACCACGCTGAAGATGGCGGTGTTGGCGCCGATGCCCAGCGCCAGTGAGAGCACGGCCACGGCGGCCACCGCCCGGGACGAGCCGAACGACCTGATGGCGGATTTCAGCAGCGACATGGTGGAGTGAGGCGGGATCGTAACACCTCCGGGGGCCCGCCCAAGCGCCGGACTCCGGCGTCCAAAGCCCCTGAGTGCCTGTCGTGGCTTGACTTCCGGGGGGGCGGTTGACAGCATTCATAGGGAAACTCTTGTGACACGTGTGTTTTGTTCAACTTCATTAGTGGTGGTGGCAGGGATGCTGGCCGGCCTGTCTTCCGCAGGGTGCTCGCCGTTAGGCCCGTCATCCAACCAGACCAGCCTGCCGAATGCGGCGATCTCGGTTGAGAACTTCAGCGGCACGCTCAAGGTGGAAGGCGTGGCGTTTTACTCGTTTACGGTCGTGGAAGGCGGCACCACGTATCTGAGCCTGCTGAGCCTCAAAGAGGCCGGTGTCGACTCGGACGTGCTCGTCACCATCGGCATCGGCATCCCGCGCGGCACCGCGTGTGTGGCGACCAATGTGCTTGCGGTGGCGGCCACGGGCGCCCTTCAACTGACCGGCACCACCAACCCCGGTGTGCACTGCGCCGTCATCTTCGACTCGGGCAACCTGACCAAGGACGCCACGTTCTCGCTCAACATCGCGCGTCCAAAATGAAGATGTTTCAAATTATCCGTGTGGGGGCAGCCCTCGTGGCCCTTTCTGTGACCGCCTCGGCCTGCAGCAGTACGACGGCGCCGACAGAAGCCGACAGCACGATCACACCCCTCGAATTTACGACCCTGACGTTCGCCGGCACGCTTGAGGCGAAGGGCAGCGGCTTCTACTCATTCGCGGTGAGCCAGGCCGGCCCCGTGGGCCTGACGCTGGCCGCGGTCCAGACACCCGGTGGCGCCGCGCTTTCGACCCCGCTGGGGATCGGCATCGGCGTGCCCAGCGGCACCGGTTGCGCCCGCACCATTTCCCAGAGCACCGTGCCTGGCCTGGCCGCCCAGATGACGGTAACCCTGAATCCGGGGACGTATTGCGCTGCGGTGTTCGACACCGGAACCCTGACGGCTGCCGTAAACTTCGCCATGCGGATCAGGCATCCCTGACCGCTGTGAGAGTGAGACCACACACCGCCATGAGAGCTGCATCCTTCTTCAAGACCACCTTGGCCGTCGTTGTCCTGGCTTCCTCGCTGACGCTGGCCGGCTGCGACGAAGACACGCCGACCACGCCAACGCCCGACCCGACCACCGCCTCGGTCACGTTCGCCAGCAACCTCGCGCTGGGCGGATCCTCCACGCGTTCGTTCGACGTCACGCGCGCCGGCAACGTCAGCGTGACGCTGCTGGCCGTCGGCGGCTCCTCCACGCTGAAAGTGGGCCTCGGCGTCGGTATTCCGCTGGCCGACGGGTCCGGGTGCGTGCTGAGCCGATCGGTTGAAGCCGTGGCGGGCACCACCGCGCAACTCGAACTCGCCGTCGACACCGGCAAGTACTGCGTGCAGATCTACGACCCCGGCACGCTCACCGCGGTCGTCGCCTTCTCGATCAATCTGATCTACCCCATCTAGTCGCCTCCTGAACGTAGCGCGGCCTGGGTCTCAAGGCCGCGGAACGCCCGCGCGCTTGAAAACCCGCGCGCGCTACGAAAACCACCCTCGAACGTGAGAAACTGCGCCCGGGAGAAGGCGCATGAAACTCAGATTCGTATTCCCTGTAGCCGTCACGTTCGCCGTGGTCGCGCAGTGGTCGTTTAGTACACAAGCGCAGGGGCAGGATATAGCGGCGGCCTACGAACGGTCTGCCAGCTTTGGACGGCGCACCGACGGGCTGGTCGTCAACGTGCTCCAGACTCCGGTGTTCATCGAGGGTGGCGCGAAGCTGTGGTACCGCAAGTCTGTGACGGGCGGGAACGAGTTTGTGCTGGTGGACGTGACGGCGAAGTCAAAGGCGCCCGCGTTTGATCACACGCGGCTCGCCGCAGCGCTCAGCGCCGCGGCCGGCGCGAAGTACACGGCCGTGACGTTGCCGTTCACCACATTCACGTTTGCCAATGGCATGCAGGCGATTGAGTTTTCGATCGGCGGCGGCGCTGGTCGCGCAGGCGGCGGTGGTGGCGGCGGGCGGCAAGGTGGGGGCGCTGCCGTACCGCCAGTGCCGGCATGGCGCTGCACGCTGACCGACTACACCTGCACGCGTACGGCAGCCGCGGCGGCCCCACAGGCCGCGCAGGGTGCGGGCGGCGGCGGTGGAGGTGGCCGGGCCGGCGGCGCGGCCGGCGCGCAAGCCGAGGCCGTGCGCAATTCACCCGACGGCAAGTGGCAGGCGCTGATTCAGAACTTCAACATCTTTGTCCGGCCCATGGCCGCGCCCGGCGGGCAAGGTCAGGGCCAGGGTCAGGCGGGCAACCCGGCGCAGGCTGGCTTCATGCTCAGCACCGACGGGTCCGAGGGCAACGCGTACACGTTCAATTCACTGCGGTGGTCGCCTGATGGAAAGAAGATCGCGGTGTTTCGTCGGCGGCCCGGCTACGAACGACTCGTGCACTACGTCGAGTCGTCGCCTGCCGATCAGGTGCAGCCCAAACACTCGACGATGTTCTACCGAAAGCCGGGTGACGTTGTTGATTTCGATCACCCCGTGGTGTTCAACGTCGAGACCCGGCAGCAGATGTCAGGCGACCTGCAACTCTTTCCCAATCCGTACGCAAACTCACGCCTCGAATGGCGCGCCGACAGTCGTGCGGTGACCTTTGAGTACAACCAGCGTGGACATCAGATCTACCGCGTGGTTGAAATCGACGCGTCCACAGGCCGCGCGCGCACCATCATCGAAGAGGCGCCAAAGACCTTCGTCGAGTACTCCGGCAAACGGTTCCGCGAGGACGTGGGCGACGGCAAGGAAATCATCTGGGCCTCGGAGCGAGATGGATGGAACCACCTCTACCTCTACGACGGCGTGACTGGTCAGGTGAAGAACCAGATTACGAAGGGCGAGTGGGTGGTTCGTGGCGTCACCACCGTGGACGCGGCAGCGCGCCAGATCTGGTTTACGGCCAGCGGCATGCAGGCGGGCAAGGATCCCTATCTCATTCACCACTACCGCGTGAACTTCGATGGCACAAGTCTGACGCCGCTGACTGACGCCGACGGCAACCACACGGTGACGTTCTCGGCCGACAAGCAGTTCTACGTGGACTCGTGGCAGCGGGTCGATTTGCCGCAGCAGTCCGTGCTCAGGCGCACGAGTGATCAGTCCGTAGTCATGGAATTGGAAAAGGGCGACGCGTCGGCCCTGCTCGCCACCGGCTGGCGGTATCCGGAGGTGTTCACCGCGAAGGCTCGCGATGGTGTGACTGACATCTGGGGCATCATCATCCGCCCAACCAACTTTGATCCGTCACGCAAGTACCCGGTGATCGAGAACATCTATGCAGGGCCCCAGGGGTCCTTTGTCCCCAAGACCTTCAGCACTCAGGCCGGCATGAACGCCATCGCCGAACTCGGGTTCATTGTGATCCAGGTGGACGGCATGGGCACGTCGAACCGATCAAAGGCCTTCCACGACATGGCCTGGCGAAATCTCGGTGACGCGGGGTTCCCGGACCGCATCCTGTGGCACAAGGCCGTGGCCGCGAAGTATCCGGCCAACTACGACCTCACGCGCGTGGGCATCTATGGCACGTCCGCCGGTGGGCAGAATGCCGCCGGTGCGGTGCTGTTCCATCCTGAGTTCTACCACGTGGCGTATTCCAACTCGGGCTGTCACGACAACCGCATGGACAAGATCTGGTGGAACGAGCAGTGGATGGGCTGGCCCATCGCCTCGCACTATGGCGCTTCGTCCAACGTTGACAACGCGCAGAACCTGAAGGGCCGGCTCATGTTGCTGGTGCCCGAGATGGACACAAACGTGGATCCCGCGTCGACGATGCAGGTGGCGAATGCGTTGATACGGGCGAACAAGACGTTTGAGCTCGTGGTGGTGCCGGGGGCCAATCACGGCGCGGGCGGCGCGTTCAGCACGCGCAAGCGCAACGACTGGTTTGTGAAGCACCTGCTCGGGATCGATCCGCCAAACTGGAACATCACGGACCTGCCGGCGCCGGGCAACGGCGATGCGCACGAGGATGAAATCGACTACTTCGAGCTCGAGCGCGCCCCCTTTTTCCCGGACATCGATTATCCCCGCGCGGGAGGCCGCTAGAGCGCGTCAGTGCGATTTTCACCATGAAGCTCCATGAAGGTCCATGAAGACATGCATGATCTCAAGGGGCTGTCAGAAAGCGCGGCGTGAAGGGCCCGGCTACGCCGGGGCCGCAGGAGTGGAGGGAAGGCGCAAACGAACGCAGCGGTCGTTTTGCTCTCGGCTGTGTTCGTTTGTGCCTTCCCTCCACTCCTGTGTGCCGCCGAAGGCGGCACTTCACGCCGCGCCTTCATGGAGCTTCATGTTCTTCATGGTGATCGCTCTGCCCATCACAGCGGCGACGGATCCAGCACTACCCGAAGCTGCGCAGCGCTTCGTCTTCGTCGTGAAAGATCTCGAAGATCGTCTCGAGCTTGGTGATGTGCATCAGGCGGCCGGTGCGGGCCGTCAGGTTCAGCAGGTGCATGGCACCGCCGCGCCTTTTGACCGTCATGAACTTGCCGGCGAGCATGCCGATGCCGGCGCTGTCCATGCGGGTCACGTCTTTCATGTCAATCAGCAGCTGCACCCGGCCTTCGGCCACCAGGCGGTTGACATGATCCCGCAGCATGACGTCGCCTTCATCGAGTTCGAGCCGGCCCTTGAGCCGGAGGATCGTCACATCAGCGACGCGTTGCTCCACGATTGTCATGGACGCTTCCACGATCCACCTCCCGTCAATCGAGATACTTGATGAGAATCACTTCATTCCGCGCTTCGTTGTAGATCAATTCGTCCACGAGGGACCGGGTCATGGCCAGACCGAACCCGCCAGGCCTGATGCCCTTTTCCTCGCGCTCGGCAAAGTGTTTGAGTGGATCGCCGTCGGGATTCGAGATGGCCGCGTGTTTCAGCCGATCGATGTCAAAGCCCTTGCCCGGATCCGAGATGCGATACAGGAGCATCCGTCTGGCGCGAACGCATGAAATCCTGACCGTCTTCGTGGTATCGAGTTTGCCGCCCCATTCAATGGCGTTCGTCAGCAACTCACGGAAGGCCTGGGCCACAGATTCCCGGATGGCTTCGGGAAGGTCGGCTTCCAGATGCATCACGAAGGACTGGATGCGGTCGGCCATTTCGAGCGAACACGGCGCGATGACTTCAAGCCACTCCGGCCGGGCCGACACCACTTCGATCGAGAGGGCCGCGTGTGGCGCCGTGGCCATGGCGCCGGCAATGATCGACACCACCTCGTTGGGCGCGAAGGGTTTGCGCAAATAGCGATACGCCTGCCGACGCACCGCTTCGAGCAGCGTGGCCGACGTGTCGTCGGCCGTCATCACGATCACGAGGGGCGGATTGGGCAGGGCGCGGGCGTGCGCCAGTACTTCCAGGCCGTTGATGCCGGGCAGCCCGAGATCGAGCAGGACGAT
>CXWK01001422.1_pt1 | contig 19375 bp, 17 predicted proteins | sample 590851 | NCBI WGS metagenome assembly CXWK01 (sample SAMEA3498364, study PRJEB10139) | wastewater metagenome | biome: wastewater treatment plant; material: activated sludge | place: Denmark | collected 2014-08-01 | reverse complement strand
GACTCGGGGGTGTGGCCAGGGGTCGCTCGAAACTCCAGCGTGACCTCGCCCAACGAAATCCGCTCGCCGTCGGTCACCTTGCGGATGGCGAACTCGGTGTCGGCTGCTTCGCCGTAGATGATCTCGGCGCCGGTCGCGGCCGCCATCTCGAGGTGGCCGGAGAGGAAGTCGGCGTGGACGTGGGTTTCGATGACGTATTTGATCTCGACTCCGGCCTCTTTGGCGTCGGCCAGGTATTCCTCAATGTCGCGTCGGGGGTCGACCACGGCGGCCACCCCTGCGTCCGTATCAGCGACCATGTAGCTCGCGTGGGACAGGCAGTCCAGGTAGTACTGGGTGAACAACATCGGTGTCTCCTCGATGGTGGTACCGCTCAGGCGAGTCGGTTAAACGAATGTCCGTACATTAGCACCAACCGTCCGACCGTACGTCTATTCCCAAGCCGTGCTGAGCCGCGTCGGCGACTTGCCCTGTCAGTGTGAGGTGGCAGACGTCGCTTGACAACCCCGCGGCAACTCCGGGATCGCCCGGTTTGGCTCACCTGCCGAAGTGACGAGACCGGCGGACAACTTGGGCGATGTGGTCGGTGATCCGTATGTTCGTACCTATGGTGAACCCGGTCGATCGATCCAGTCCGCTGCCCCTGTGGTGCCAGGTCTCGGACGACCTTCGGCGTCGGTTGGACGCCGGCGACTTTGCCGAGCACTTCCCCGGCGACGGTGAGCTGATGGAGGCCTACGGCGTCAGCCGTCACACCGCACGGGAGGCGGTGCGGCGCTTGGCCGATGCAGGCCTGGTCGTTCGGGAACGGGGTCGGGGAACCCGCGTGACCTCCCCAGGCATCGAACAACCGCTGGGCACCCTGTACTCCCTGTACCGATCGATCGAGGCCCAGGGCTACGAACAGCACAGCGTCGTTCGGGCACTCGATGAGCGCACCAATGCCGAGGCGGCCGGCGTGCTGGGCCTCGACGAAGACGAGGCGCTGGTGTACCTCGAGCGATTGCGGCAGGCCGACGGTCGCGCGCTGGCGCTCGACCGCTCATGGCTGCCCGCGTCGCTTGCCCGCCCCATCCTCGACTGCGATTTCAGTCGCACCGCCCTGTATGGCGAGTTGGCCGAGCGCACCGGTGTTCAGCCGTGTTCGGGCTGGGAGCGCATCCACCCCGAACTGCCCACCGCGGAGCAGCGCAGCCTGCTGGGCATCGGGGCGAAACAGCCGGTGTTTGCCATCGAGCGGGTCACCTACGGCCCCGACCGGCAACACCCGATCGAATGGCGCCACAGCATCGTGCGGGGTGACACGTTCGCCTTCGTGGCCCGCTGGGACTCCCGCGACCAGGGTGCCCAGGCGGTGATGGAGGCTGAAGTGCTGGCGTAACGCTCGCGCTGCGGAACACGCTCGCCGATTACTCAGCGAGTCAGCGCCTCCAGCGCCTCGCCCATCAGGCGATGCACCAGGTTGATGGCCTTAAGGGGGCGCAGCATCACCCGAAACTCCACGATCCGTCCGTCGTCGTCGATGCGGATGATGTCGACGCCGTTGACGTAGGTGCCTTCGAGCGACGTCTCAAACTCCAGTACGGCGGTGTCACCGTCGAGCACCTGCTTGACGTACCGGAAGGCCGTCTCGGTGCCGCCCGAGCCGTCACCGGTCGGCTTCGATCCTGGCAACGTCTGCTTGGCCGCTTCCAAGTACAGGGCGGTCACCGCCTTGCCCGCCTGAGGCGTATAGATGATCGGCGAGTAGAACACGACGTCGTCGGCCAGCAGCGACTCGAGCCCGTCCGGCTCGTCGCCCTGCAGGTAGGCATGCCAGCGGTCGATGGTCTGGTGAATGGTTGATGCTTCCATCGCCCTGACGATAGGCCCGGGTTGGTGGACGGGCTGACAGGATGTGTCGATGAAGCTTGCGATGGCCCTCAACTACTCCGGCGACCCACGCGACACGGCGGCCGAGGCCGCCGACCTGGAACGGGCCGGTATCGACGTGGGATGGGTGGCCGAGCTGTACAGCTTCGACGCCGTGTCCATCCTGGGATATCTGGCGGCCAAGACCGAGACGATGGAGTTGGGCTCGGCGATCCTGCCCATCTACAGCCGTACCCCGACGCTGACCGCCATGACGGCCGCCGGGCTGGATGCGGTGTCGGAGGGCCGCTTCATTTTGGGCATCGGCGCGTCCGGGCCCCAGGTGATCGAGGGCTGGCACGGCGTGCCCTACGACAAGCCGATCGGGCGCCAGCGTGAGCTGATCGAGATCTGCCGCAAGGTGTGGCGCCGCGAAGTGGTCACCCACGACGGCCCCAGCTATCACCTGCCCCTGCCCGAGGGCGAGGGCACCGGGCTGGGCAAACCGCTGAAGCTGATCAACCACCCCAAGCGGGCCAACATCCCCGTGTACATCGCTTCGTTGGGGCCCAAGAACGTCGAGGTGACCGCCGAGATCGCCGAGGGGTGGCTCCCGGTGTTCTTCCACCCGGAGAAGGCCGCCTCGGTGTGGGGCGACTCGCTCGCAGCGGGCGCCGCCAAACGCGACCCGTCGCTGCCCCCGCTCGAGGTGGTCGCCGGCGGCACCGTGTCGATCTGCGGCGAGGCGGAGGCGGCCGAGATCCGCAACGGCGCCCGCTTTATGACGGCGCTGTACGTCGGCGGCATGGGCGCCAAGGGCAAGAACTTCTACAACAACATCTTTTGCAAGTACGGCTACGAGGAGGCCGCAGAGCAGATTCAGGATCTGTACCTGGCCGGCAAGAAGGAGGAGGCGATGGCGGCGGTGCCTCAGGAGTTCCTCGACGCCACCTCGATGGTGGGCGACGAGGGCTACGTGCGCGAGCGCATCGAGGCCTACAGGGCCGCCGGCGTCACCCGCTTGCAGGTCCACCCGGTGGGCGAGAATCCGTTGGAGTTGATCGAGAAGGTCAAGGGCTGGGCGGGCTGAGCGCCGGCGGCCGGCGGGCGCTTGGCCCGGCCAGGGTCGACGGAATGCATCGGGCTCACCACTAGCTTGGTTGGGGTGACACCACGCGACTTCTTCGGCTCCCGAGACTCCGACGACTACTTCGCCTGGGACGATCTCAACGAGCCTGACCAGCCCATCGACGTCGCCACCACCCGGGAGTGGAACTCGCTCGTCGACGTCTTCGAGACAGTTCGGGGTCGCCACCTGCGCGACCTGCTGGCCGAGTCCGGGCGCCGAACTGCGATGACCCTCGAAGTCGGCGACCTGTACCTGGACTTCACCCGGCACCGGGCCACGCCCGAACTGTTGGACGCCCTGGTGGTCGTCGCCGAGCGGGCGGGGCTGAGTGAACGGCGCGACGCCATGTTTGCCGGCGAGCACATCAACAGCACCGAGGACCGAGCGGTCGGCCACGTCGCTCTCCGCGCCCCGGACGATGCGTCCTTCGAGATCGATGGAACCGACGTGGTTCCCGAGGTGCATGAGGTGCTCGAGGCGATGGCCGAGCTGACCGACCGTGTGCACTCGGGCGAGTGGGTGGGGGCCACCGGCGAGCCAATCCGCACGGTCATCAACGTGGGCATCGGCGGCTCCGATCTGGGCCCCGAAATGGCCTATCGGGCCTTGCGCAGCTACCGCCAGGACGGCATCGAGTGCCGGTTCGTGTCCAACGTCGACCCGGCCGGGATCGCCGCGGCCACCGATGGCGTCGACCCAGCGACCACCTTGGTCGTCGTCGTGTCGAAGACGTTCACGACCGACGAGACCCTCACGAACGCGCAGACGCTGAAGGAGTGGATCCGCGCTGGGCTTGCAGGCCCCACCGACGCTGCTGCCACGGGCGACGCGGACGCTGCGGGGACCATCGAAGAGAGCGATGGCGAGCCGGCACCCACTCAGGAACATGGTTTTGCTGCAGAGCTCGCCTCCAAGCTGACCGACGATGCGGACGATGCGGACGATGCGGACGATGCGGACGATGCGGACGATGTCGATGCCGATGCCGATGCCGATGCCGATGCCGATGCCGACGACGCCGAAGACGATGACGACGATGACGACGACGCCGACGCCGACGCCGACGATGACGGCGATGACGATGACGAGGCCTGGGTGGCCAAGCACTTCGTCGCCGTGTCGACCAACGCTGAGGCGGTGGTCGAGTTCGGCATCGACCTCGACAACATGTTCCGTATCTGGGACTGGGTCGGCGGCCGCTATTCGGTGTGGTCGGCGGTGGGGCTCAGCCTGATGCTCGCGGTCGGCGAGGACGACTTTCGAGCGCTCCTCGATGGGGCCCACACGATGGACGAGCACTTCCGCACCGCCCCGCTGCGCGACAACGCACCCGTGCTCGTCGGGCTCCTCCGGGTGCTCTACCGGGACCTGTACGGCTTCCCGACCCATGCTGTGCTGCCCTACGCCGCCGACCTGGCTCGGTTCCCCGCCTATCTGCAACAACTGGACATGGAGTCAAACGGTAAGCGGGTGCGCCTCGACGGCAGCCCGGCCACACTGCGCACAGGATCGGTCGTCTGGGGCCAGCCTGGCACCAACGGCCAGCACGCGTTCTACCAACTACTCCATCAGGGCACTTCGATCGTCCCGGTCGACCTGATCGCGTTCAGCGAGTCGGTCGACGACGAGGGGGATCACCAGCGCAAGCTGCTGGCCAATGTGCTGGCTCAAGGGCGGGCATTGGCCGAGGGACGCACCGCGGAGGAGGCTGAGGCGGCCGGGGTTCCCGCCGATCAGGTGGCGCACCGCACCTTCCCCGGCAACCGGCCGAGCACGACCATCCTGGCGCCCGAGCTCACCCCGGCCGTCCTCGGGCAGCTGATCGCCATGTACGAGCACAGCGTCTTCACCCAAGGCGTGATCTGGGGCATCAACAGCTTCGACCAGTGGGGGGTTGAGCTGGGCAAGGAGTTGGCCAGCGAGATTCTGGAGCAGCTCGAGTCCGATGAGGCTCAGCAGGCCAGCGGCGGTGCGGCCCGTTGGGTGCTCGATCAGGGCTGACCCTGCGGTCGTCTAGCGAACGTCCATCAGGTCGACGGTAAAGATGAGGGTCTCGTTGGGGGCGATCGCCCCGGGGGCGCCGCGGCTGCCGTAAGCCTGATGCGGCGGGATGATCAGCGTGCGACGGCCGCCCACCTTCATGCCCTGCACACCGGTGTCCCATCCTTCGATCACCTGGCCGGCGCCGAGGCCGAAGTCCAGGGGTGCGCCGCGATCCCACGAGGCGTCGAACTGCTCGCCGGTCGACCAGGCGACGCCGACGTAATGCACCGACACGCGCGACCCGGCGGTGGCCTCGGGGCCGTCGCCCACCTGGTCGTCGAAGATCTGCAATTCGGCGGGTTTGTCGCCAGCGGGTACGGCTACAACGGGTTTATCCATCCGGCCACCGTAGCGGGATGGACAATCAGTGCTTTGTCGGAGCTGTGAGTCGGGTGCGCTGACGCCCGGCTGTGTCGAAGTTCTCCGGCGCCAGCCAGGAGCGATGGGCGGCGGCGACCGCCGGCCATTCATCATCGGTGATCGCCAACCAGGCGGTGTCGCGACTGCGGCCCTTGTAGACGACCGCTTTGCGAAACGTGCCCTCGTAACGGAACCCGAACCGCTCAGCTGCGACCCGGGAGCGGGCGTTGAGGTCATCGCACTTCCACTCGACCCGCCGGAAGCCAAGGTCGAAGGCGTGGGTAATCAGCAGCGACACCGCCTCGGTGGCGGCGGTCGTGCGCTGCAACTCAGGGGCGAAGGCGACCGAGCCGATCTCGATCACTCCGTGGACGGCGACGATACGGAGGTAGGCCAAGTACCCGACTGGTCGGCCGTCGACCACGGCGGCGAACGGCAGCTGCTCTGGGGAGTCGCACAAAGTGCAAAGCGCTGCCCGCAATTCCTCGACGTCGGCGAAAGGCCCGTACTGCAGGTAGGTCCAGAGCGAGTCGGGTGCGTCGATGAAGGCGTCGAACAACGGGGGCGCATGTACCGAAGGGTCGAGCGGCTCCAGGCGCACGGTGCGGCCGGCCAGATCAATTGGGGCAGGGAACGGTGGTGGCCGCCAGTCGCCTAAGGACGGACCGATCGGTTGGTCGAACGCGTTCGTCGGCATTTGGCGAGCCTACGGATGGTCAGCCGTCGAAGCAGGGCGATATTCGGGGTCGTGCAACCTGGAAATCGGCCGCTACGCGCCCTGGTATCCGGCTGCGATGTGGTCGGTCCACCATTGGGGGGCGACGCTGAAGATGGAGTTGAGGTCGACGTAGTCCCACCAGCGGTCCACTTTGCCGTCTCGCACCTCCATCACCGAGCAGAACCGCACCTCTGCGTGCTCGCCGTCGCGCCACCACCACTCCTCCAGGTGCTCGGTGATCACCATGTCGCCGGTGACGACGATGGTGCCGGGGTGGAGCCGGTAGTCGCTGAGCAGCTCCAGACCCAGACGCAGCCGTGCCTCGGTCTGGGCCGGACCGTGGGCGCCAGGCTCGACGCCGATGACGGGCACATCGACGTAGTGGCCCCGCTCGCTCATCATGGCGCCGACAGCGGCGAAGTCCCGCTGGTTCAGTGCGTCCCAGAACCGTTCAACCAGTTCGCGCCGATCGTCGTCCGTCATGTCGCTCAAGGGCCCTCCCGCTCCGGTAACGTCCAGTTTGATAGTTCACTCGCTGGGACCAGCACCCCCGGGTTGGTGCTCCCCGTCGTGACGGCGATGCTACGTGGGCTGTCAGCGAGGCGCGGGCCTGGAGTTCGGGTGGTGCTGGCGACCGCACCAGCACCGGTGTGGAAGGGTGCGGGAGCGCCCCAACCGACCGATCACCCCCAGGAGACCCAGATGGCATCTCGCCGAGAACGCGTCCGCTTCACCGGTGCTGGTGGCGACCAGCTGGCTGGCAGGGTCGAGTTGCCCGCTGGGCCGATCCGGGGCGCAGCGCTGTTTGCCCACTGCTTCACATGCTCGTCCGACGTCGCCGCCGCCTCCCGGATCTCGGTGGCCCTCGCCGAGGCCGGCATTGCGGTGATGCGGTTCGACTTCACCGGGCTGGGCGCGTCCGAGGGCGACTTTGCCGATACCAACTTCTCCACCAACGTCGCCGACCTGATCGCAGCATCTTCGTACTTGAGCGACCACTTCCAGGCACCGGGCCTGTTGATCGGGCATTCGTTGGGTGGGGCGGCCGTGTTGGCCGCCGCACCGGAGCTCGACTCGGTGAAGGCGGTCGTCACGATCGGTGCGCCGTCCGAGCCGAGCCACGTGGAGGCGTTGCTCGGCGAGGACCGGGCACGGCTCGAGACCGATGGCGAGGCGACGATCGATATCGGCGGTCGGCCGTTTCGGGTCAAGGCCCAACTGTTGGAGGACCTGCGCCATCGCACCATCGATGAGTGCTTGGCCGACCTGGGTGCGGCGCTGCTGGTGATGCACTCGCCCGTCGACAACGTCGTCGGCGTGGGGAACGCCGCCGAGATCTACCAGGCGGCCCGTCACCCGAAAAGCTTCATCGCTCTCGACGGGGCGGATCACCTGCTGAGCAAACGGCGCGACTCCGACTTTGCCGCGTCAATGATCCGGGCCTGGGTGGAGCGCTACCTGGACGATGCCCCCGAGACGAAGCCGGCGGACGGTGAGGGGGTCGTGGTGTCAGAGATGGGAGAGGGCAAGTTTCTCAACCAGGTGGTGGCCGGTGCCCATCGCTTCCTGATGGACGAGCCGATCTCGGTCGGGGGCTACAACGCCGGGCCCAACCCGTACGACCTACTGGCAGCGGCGCTCGGCGGATGTACGTCGATGACAATGCGGATGTACGCCGAACACAAGGGCATCCCGCTGGAACGGGTCGAGGTCGCAGTGCGTCACGCCACGACACACTGCGAGGACTGCGAAGCCGCGGCGACCGGAGCAACCCCGAAGATCGATGAGTGGACCCGGGTACTCCATATCGATGGCGACATCACCGACGATCAGCGGGCCGGTCTGGTGCGCATCGCCGACCGTTGCCCGGTGCACCTCACGCTGGAACGCTCCTCGATCGTGGTCACCGAGGTGGCGGACGACGGTGGAGTCAACCGCTGAGACGGGGATCGCGCCACATCAGCCAGGACGGCGGGGCGTTGCGGTACGCGAGCGTCTCGATCAGCTCGAAGCCGTGCCGCGAATAGAACGCCACGTTCTCTTCCTTGGACGATTCGACGTAGGCACCCATGCTCTGCTCATCGCAGCGGCTGGTGACCGCTTGTATCAAGGCTCCACCGACCCCACTGCCCTGATGCGCCGGATCGGTGCCGAGCAAGGCGAGAAACCAATGTGGCGGCTCGGAGGGGTGGGCACGCTCAATTTGAGAGAGCAGGCGGATCGCCGCCGGAAGTCACGAACGGAACAGCCGGACGGATGGCAACGCGACGGCCGCCGCTTCCTTCATCGTGGGTTTCCAACGTCCGGGCGGACTCCAGATGGCGACGCCGCGCACTTCCTCGTCGACCAGCACCTCGCCATGCCCCTGCATCTGAGCTCGGGCATCGGCCTCGAACCAGGCTGCCGCTCGGCTGATCCAATCCGCCCGGGGCGAGGTGATGTAGTTCCACACCGGGTCGTCGACGAACGCGGCGGCCAGGATGGCCCCGACTCGCGGCAGGTCGTCGGGGGTTGCAGAGCGAACGCCGGGCATGGCGGAAACCTAGGCCGCCGCGGGGCCCCGGCGGGACGCGCCACCGGTCGGGGCGAAAGCCAAGCACCACCGGGTGACCGGTGCTAGTTCGGCGTCCACCGATCGGGATCGTTGCCACCCCCCGGCAATGCGATCACTGGTCCCTGGGGGACTGGCGGGTCGTAGCCGGCCGGTTGCACGACGACGGCAAACGCATGGTCGCGACGCTCCAGGTCGGAGGCGAAGGCTTCGATCTCGGCCAGCAGATCGTCGGGCACTTCCACGACGTTGCGGCGAGTGAGCGCGATCAGGGTCCCGTCGTAGAGGGAGACGATCGGGTCGTCGAGGGTACGACCGACCGCCGCCTGGTCGAAGTACAGCCCGGTGTCGGTGCGGGCCAACCCCGGAGCGGCGATCAGCGTGGTGGCATCGATGCGGGCAGCCAAGTTTTCGGCGCGCTGACCCAAGTCGCCGAACTCGGACGGGTCAGCGGTCCCGAACCTCGCAAGCACCTCGATCCCGGGCTCGCCGGCGGCGGTGTTGGCAGCGACGCCGCTGCGGGTCGACAGTTCCCATTGTTCGTCGCCGGTGGCCGTGCGACCGACGCCGAACTGTGCCAGCAGCGGGGTATCGGGCTCGAAGCGGAGGTCGGCACCGGCGGCGAGCAGCTCATCGATGACGGCGGGAAAAAGGGTGAGCGACGTGAGGTACGGGGTCTCGATGGTGAGCACCGGCCCGCGTTCGGCCAGCTTCCGGGGGGCATCGGCTAGCGCCGAGTGCAGCTCGGACGCCGGCCCGTTGGCCCACGACGGGCTACCGCTCTCCAGCCCGTGGGCGTCCACCGAGTAGACGGTGAGGCCGACGACGATGGCGAGGGCCGCCGCAGCTCCGGCACCGGATCGGGCGAGGGCCGGAAGTCGTTCGGTGCCCGGCACGGCCGTCAGCACGGCGTCGAGCGCGACCAAGGCCAACCCCGATGCTATGAACGCCCCAACCGGGAACAGCCAGCGCAGGTAGGCGGCGGTCGCAAACGTCGTCTCGGAGATGTTGGCCAGCGTGGCCAGCGATGCCAGCGTCACGACGCCGGCGGCACCCGCAACCGCCATCAGCGGCACCGACCGACGCCGACGGGCCCACCACGCCGCACCCGCGAGGACGGCGAGGTAAGCGCCGAACACGGCGACCGAGGGGCCCACGTCCCAGCGGGCACCGGTGCTGTTCTCCCACGTCGCTGGGTCGGGGAAGGCCCAGGCCGGTGGGATCAGCACGGTGTCGGCGAAGGTCTGAACCGCAAAGCCGATGCCACGTCCGCCGCCGAGTCGGTCGGCGTTCTCGGCCATGGCCGTCACGTTGCCGGGCGCTCCGTCCGGGGCGACGAACTGCTCCCATGCCGGCAGCGTCCACAGAGCCACCAACACTCCGACCGCAACCAGCAGCGTCGGTAGGCGCCTCCCGGTGTTGGTAGATCCGGCTGTGACGGCGGCCGGGACCGGACCGGCGTCGGCGGCGTGGACCTCGTCGTGACCGGTGCCCTTGTGCTGCTCTGTCGTGGCGCCGACCGAGGCTGGTTCGACGGTGTGGGTGGCGTCCCTTTCGTGATCGGTGCCCCTTTCGTCATCCGCCGGCTTCGAGCCCGTCGGCGGGCGTCGCTCCGCTCGTTCCCTTCGGCGATCGGCCCACCACCAGCCGATGCCGGCCAGCAGCGAGGTACCGACCAGGGCCGCCGACAAGACGACGTAGGCCAGGCTGGTCTGTGCGCACTGGCTGGCCCAGAACACGGTCATCGTTGGCCCCCACCGGTCGCCCGCCATGGATGCCCACAAGCCGACCGCTGCGGCGAAAAAGGCCAGCAGCGGCAGGTTGTGGGTCCATGGGTCGGACAGCACCTCGCTGCCCATCGAGGCGGTCAGCGCCAGCACCCCGAGGCCGAAGACGGCGACACCGCGGCGCCGTCCGATCCGCCATGCCATCCAGACGGCCGAACCGGCGGCGCCGGCGTTGATCATCGCGGATCCCACCCGTACCCCGACCGGGCCGAACAGGCGGCGGAACGGTGCCAGCAGCTGAAACGGCATGGGGCCAGGGTGGTTCATGATGATGCCGGTGGCGGTCGAGCGCGACGACCAAGTGGCGAGCATCGGGTTGTTGGACGTGGCGACATCCCACGCCCGGGTCGAGTAGATGCCGTTGTCGAGGGTGGGGTACCAGCGCTGAACGGCGGCTCGGGCGCCTGCAACCAATGCAGGCAAGGCGGCCACGAGGGCCAGCAGCGGTGCTGGACGGGGCCGACGTCGATGCATTCGCCGCCCGTGGTTCACCAAGCAGATCGTAGGGCAGCGTGCCACACACGGGGTGGGCACAGTTCGGGGACCTCCGGGACGCCCGTCGGCCCTCCGACCACATGCCTACCCGCTCGCTTGTTGACCGTTGGGTGGTCACGGCGCAATCTTGGGTGGACTTTGTGTCAACAGGTGGCTCAGAGTCCACCCGAGTCCGCCCTCGAAAAGGGGAGTCTCCAACCTTTGGGATGATTACGGGTCAACAGGTGACCTCCAATCATCCCAAAGGTCCGAGATCATCCGGCTCTGGGACGGAGCGACGAGCGGTTGCCGTCGATGCTGCTCAGCGACGACCGCGGAGCAGCCGGCCGGGGCGCGCTCCGGTGTCGACGTCGTGGCGGCGGGTGACCACGCCGGACACGACGGTGGCGTCGTAGCCCGAGGCGTACTGCACCAGGCGGCGGCCGCCGGCGGGCAGGTCGTGGATCAGCTCGGGCTGGGCGAGGGCCAGGGTCTCGAAGTCGATCACGTTGAGGTCGGCCTTCTTGCCCGCCTCGACGACGCCCCGGTCGCCCAGCCCGTACAGCTCGGCGGTGCGCTGGGTCTGCAGGTGCACCGCCTGGGCCAGGTCGATGCCGGCGCCCCGGCTGCGGTCGCGGGCCCAGTGGGTGAGCAGGTACGTGGGGATCGACGCGTCGCAGATCATGCCGCAGTGCGCCCCGGCGTCGCCCAGCGACGACACCGAGCCGGGATGCAGCAGCATTTCCCGGATGGCGTCGTGGTTGCCGTTGGCGTAGTTGAACAGCGGCAACATGAACATCGCCTTGCCGTCGTCGGCCAGCATCGCCTCGTAGGTGGCGGCCAGTGCGTCGGTCCCGGCGGCGGTGGCCATCGCTCCGAGGGAGGCTTCGGCGAGCGGTTCGTAGTTGGGTGGGGTGCCCAACGGAAACATCTTGTCGGTCATCATCGCCAGAAACGGGCCGATGCCGTCGAACGGATTGTCGGGGTTGAGCGGGCCGTCGGCCTCGGCGAGGATGGCGTCGCGCACCGCTGGCTTGGCGAGCTGCTCGATCCGCTCGGGCAGCGGCAGACCGGCGAGGGCGTCGTAGGTGGGGCGCTTGGCGAACGGATGGTTGGTCTGCAGCCCGACGAGCATGCCGAAGGGGCGCGCTGCCACCTGGGCGCGCATCGGGATGCCCCGCTCCAGCAGCTTGTCGAAGCGCTCGAACACGTCCTGCCACAGGTTGGGGTCGGTGTCGGTCTGCAACACCATGAACGCCAACGGCTGGCCGGTTTCCTCGGCCAGGTCGGCCATCCAGCCCATCTCGTCGGTGGTGGTGCCCCGGTCGAGCATGGTGAGGCCGCCTTGGGCAACCTCGAAGACCCCGCCGCCGCCGGCCTTGATCGCCCGCCCGAGGGCAAAGAGTTCCTCCCGCTCGGCGAAGGTGCCCGGCACCGGCTCGCCGTCCTTGGCCAGGTGCGCCAACGTGCGCGAGGTGGAGAAGCCCAGGGCCCCGGCCTCGATCGCTTCCCGCACATGTGCGGCCATCTCCGCAGAGTCCTCGGCCGAGGCCGGCTCGTTGCGGGCGCCGGCGTCACCCATGACGTAGCCGCGAACAGCTCCGTGGGGGATCTGGGTGCCCACGTCCATCGCCCAGCTCCGGGTGTCGAGCACGTCGAGGAACTCGGTGAAGCGTTCCCAACCCCAGGTGATGCCTTCGGCCAGCGCGGCGCCGGGGATGTCCTCGACCCCCTCCATCAGCTGGATCAGCCACTCCTCCTTGCCGGGACGCACCGGGGCGAAGCCCACCCCGCAGTTGCCGGTGACCACCGTCGTGACGCCGTGAGAGGCGGACGGCTCCAGCTGGGAGTCCCAGGTGGCTTGACCGTCGTAATGGGTGTGGATGTCGACAAAGCCGGGCGTGACCAGGCGTCCGGTGGCGTCGATCGTCTCGGCTGCTTCGCCGTCGAGCGTCTCGCTGACCGCCACGATGCGGCCGTCGTTCACCGCCACGTCGGCGCGCCGGGGCGGCGCCCCGGTGCCGTCGACGAGCGTGCCCCCGGTGATCAACAGGTCGTACATGGTGTCCCCCCTCTTCGCCACCGCCCCCCGGCGCCAGCCCGTGCAGTTTGCCGCACTGTCGCCTGCGGTGCGCTGAACGCGTGACAGCTCGGCACCTTCCGATAGGCGACACCTATCGGTGCGATGGGCACAAACGATCGAGTATGACTATCGAAATGGAGGTATCAATAGGTAGAGTATCTCTTGAAGTCACGAGGGCGTTCGAAGTCATTGAGCCCCTCCCACCGAAAGGACCCCCAGTCTCATGTCACTCATCAACACCAAGCTGCAGCCGTTCACCGCTACCGCCTTCAAGAACGGCGAGTTCGTCGACGTGACCGACGAGGACCTGCTCGGCGCCTGGTCGATCGTGTTCTTCTACCCGGCCGACTTCACCTTCGTCTGCCCGACCGAGCTGGGTGACCTGGCCGACCACTACGACGAGCTCCGCGGGCTGGGCGTCGAGGTGTACTCGGTCTCGACCGACACCCACTTCACCCACAAGGCCTGGCACGGTTCGTCCGAGACGATCGGCAAGATCCAGTACGCCATGATCGGCGACCCGACCGGAACCGTCTCGCGCAACTTCGACATCCTGCGCGAGGACGAGGGCCTGGCCAACCGCGGCACGTTCGTGCTCGATCCCGACGGCGTCATCCAGGTGATGGAGGTCACCGCCGAGGGCGTTGGCCGCAACGCCGCCGAGTTGGTGCGCAAGGTGCGCGCCGCCATCTACGTGCGCAAGAACCCGGGCGAGGTCTGCCCCGCCAAGTGGGAAGAGGGCGGAGAGACCTTGGCCCCCTCATTGGACCTGGTCGGCAAGATCTGACCTGCCTTCCACCCGGGCGGCTCGCCGCCCACCTGTAATCCCCCAGCCCCCCATGGAGAGGCGGCGGAGCGACCTCGGTCGCTTCGCCGCCTCGTCTACCCCGCCAATCCCGGCGGCCACCCGTACGAACCCGTAACCCGCCGAGGAGCCTCGACATGCTCGATTCCAACCTGACCGAACAACTCAGAGGACACCTGACCAAGGTGACCCGCCCGATCGAGCTGGTCGCCGCTCTCGACGACGGCCCCAAGTCGACCGAGCTGTGGGAGTTGCTCACCGAGATCGCCGCCCTCTCGGACAACGTTTCAGCGGTTCGCAATCCTGTCGACGTCGGTGATCGCTCCGCCTCTGCCGAAGGCAGTGACGACACTGCCGAAGGCAGCGATGACACTGCCGAAGGCAGCGATGACACTGCCGAAGGCAGCGATGACACTGCCGAAGGCAGCGATGACACTGCCGAAGGCAGCGACGACACTGCCGAAGGCAGCGACGCCACAGGCGGGCGACGTCCCTCGTTCACGATCGACCGGGTGGGCACCGACGTGTCGGTCGGATTTGCCGGCATCCCGATGGGCCACGAGTTCACATCGCTGGTGCTTGCCCTGCTTCAGGTCGGCGGACACCCGCCTGCGGTGTCCGATGAGGCGGCCGAGGCGATCGAGAACCTCGAGGGCGAGTTTCACTTCGTCACCTACATGTCACTGTCGTGCCAGAACTGCCCCGACGTCGTCCAGGCACTCAACGCCATGGCGGTGCTCAATTCCAGCATCAGTCATGTGGCCGTCGACGGCGCCCTGTTCCCCGCCGAGGTCGAGGCCAACAACGTGCTCGCCGTCCCCACCGTGCTGCTGAACGGCGAGCCGTTTGGCCAGGGGCGCATGACGATCGAGGAGATCCTCCCTCGCCTCGACACCGGCGTCGGTGAGCGGGAGGCTGCGCGTATCGATGCGCTCGACCCGCTGGACGTGTTGGTTGTCGGCGGCGGTCCAGCCGGTGCGTCGGCGGCGATCTACGCCGCACGCAAGGGTATCGCCACCGGGGTGGTCTCCGAGCGCTTCGGCGGCCAGGTGCTCGACACGATGAGCATCGAGAACCTGATCTCGGTCCCTTACACCGAGGGCCCCAAGTTGGCCGCAGCGATCGAGGCCCACGTGGCCGAGTACGACGTCGATGTGATGCACAACCAGCGGGCCGCCAAGCTCATCCCGGCCGAGGTGCCCGGTGGGCTGGCGACGGTCGAGCTGGAGAACGGCGCCACCCTGCAGGCCCGCACGGTGGTGCTGTCCACCGGTGCCAGCTGGCGCACGATGGGTGTGCCCGGCGAGGACGAGTACCGCAACCGCGGCGTCGGGTTCTGCCCCCACTGCGACGGTCCGTTGTTCAAGGGCAAGCGGGTGGCGGTGATCGGCGGCGGTAACTCCGGCGTCGAGGCGGCGATCGACCTGGCCGGCATCGTGGCCCACGTGACGCTGATCGAGTTTGATGATGCGCTGCGTGCCGACGAGGTGCTCCAGGCCAAGCTGGCGTCGCTGGGCAACGTCGACGTGATCGTCGGCGCCCGCACCACCGAGGTACTCGGCGATGACACGTCGGTGACCGGACTCACCTATGAGCATCGGGCCGACGCCACGTTGCACAACGTCGACCTCGACGGGGTGTTTGTCCAGATCGGCCTGGTGCCCAACACCGGTTGGCTGAAAGGCACCGTCGCGTTGTCGGACCGTGGGGAGGTCGTCATCGACGACCGCAACGCCACCTCGGTCCCCGGCGTGTTCGCCGCCGGGGACTGCACCACCGTGCCGTACAAGCAGATCGTGATCGCACTCGGTGCCGGCTCGACCGCCGCCCTCTCGGCCTTCGACCACCTGATCCGCACCCCGACCGCCAAGGAATCAGGTGCTGCAACCGAGCCGGCGGCGCCAGCCGACGGGTCGAACCAGCCGGAACCGGCCCTCGTCTGAGCGGCCATCGCGTAGCGTCGTGACGTGAACCTTCAGGACCTGCGCTACGCGGTGGCGGTGGACGATCACCGGCATTTCGGTCGCGCCGCCGAAGCCTGTTTCGTCAGCCAGCCCACCTTGTCCTCGCAGCTGCGCAAGCTGGAGGACGAGCTGGGTGTGGCGCTGTTCGAGCGGGCCCCCCGCAACGTGATGCCCACGGCGGTCGGGCGGTTGATCCTCCACCATGCCCGCGGGGTGCTGGTCGAGGTCGACCAGATCGAGGCGCTGGCCAAGGCGGCCGCCGAGCCCGGCGCAGCGACGTTGCAGATCGGCGTGTTCCCGACGCTGGCGCCGTACCTCCTGCCCCACGTGGTGGGCCCTCTTCACGAGCGCTTCCCCCTGGTCGAGCTGTTGTGGGTGGAGGAGAAGACCGAGCAGGTTGTCGAGGGGCTGCTCGGTGGGCACCTCGACGCCGGGCTGCTGGCCCTGCCGATCGACGCCCCTCAGCTGCACCAGGAACCGCTGTTCACCGAGGACTTCGTGCTCGCCGTGCCCGCCGACCACGAGCTGGCCGACGCCACCTCGGTAGCGCCCGAGGTGCTGGCCGGCGCCGACGTGCTGTTGTTGACCGACGGGCACTGCCTGCGCGACCAGGCGCTGGAGGTGTGCTCGATGGCCGGGGCGGCCGAACGGCACGGCTTCCGGGCCACCAGCCTGGAGACGCTGCGTCAGATGGTCGCCGCCGGCGTCGGCGTCACGCTGTTGCCCAAGATGTCGGTGAGCCCACCGGTGACCCAGTCCGATCACGTCCGGACCGTCCCCTTCGACTCGCCGGCCCCTAACCGTCAGATCGCCATGTTCTGGCGACGCAGCAGCGTGCACGCAGGCCTGCTCGCCCAGCTGGCGGCCGTGATCGCCGACCTCCCCGATCAGCTGCTCCGAGGCTGAGCAGCGTGGGCGCTGTCGGGCAGCCTCGGCTAGGCGCTCCACCATGGCGAGGGATCGTCGCTGGCGCCTTCGGCCGAGGGAACCGACCACGATCGAACCTCTGGCGCAGTGCCAGACCCTTCTGGTGCTGACCGAGCCGAAGGTGAACGAGCGGCCGGGTCCACACGGCCAAAACCGCTGGGCGGGGCTGCCGGATGGATTTCACCCGACGAAGCGCCGGCTGCGGGATAGATCTGGGGTCGTGCGACTTCGCGTGCGGCCCTGACGAATTGTGGGCTGGCCCGAAGGACGGTGATGATCCCGCCGTGTCGGTCGAGTTCAATCATGGGCTGGATGTAGCCGGGCCCGACCAGTGGGGCCCGTCGGCGGGCGTGGATGAAGGGAATAAAGGCGAGCAACAACAGAGGCATTGCGACGATGACCATGAAGGACCAGCCCCCAGCGATTACCACCCAGAGCACGATGGTGAGCGACGCCAACCCGAGGATGATCAACGAGGGAAGGTCGTCGACACCCCATGCGCGTCGGGTCGTCGCCCGGCGTTCCTCGCGCGCCTCGGTCGCGACCGGAAGGTAGCCGGTCACCTGCTTGACCGTGACGGCACGAACAATGATCAGAGGGAAAACTCCAAGGAGCAACAGCCACCACTGGGCGCCGATCTGATTCTTGACGGTGAGCGGCTCCCAATCGGTGGCCGGTTCGCCGGTCCAGGCGCAGACATGTGGAAGCGAAGGCTCGGTGAAGTGACGAACCGGAAACTCAACTTGATCTCGCGCCATGTAATTCAAGGCTAGCGTTGAATTACGCTTCCGGTAGCGGGTAGGTGGGCGGCTGCCCTCCTCGTAGGGTGGCCCGGTGATCGTCGACCCCCTCCGCCTGCGCCGCCTGACCGAGCCCCCCGACGCCACCGTCGTCCTGCCCGGCTCGAAAAGCCTGACCAACCGGGCCCTGCTGTGTGCCGGGCTGGCCGAGGGCCGCTCCGAGCTGACCGGCGTGCTGTTCTCCGACGACACCGAAGCGATGCTCGCCGCCCTCACCGGCATGGGTGCTCAGGTCGAGGAGGACCGGCCTGCCCACACCGTCAGCATCACCGGCATCGGCGGCCGCCTGCCGGCGGAGCCCTTAATCATCGACGCCCGTCAGAGCGGCACCACGGGGCGGTTTCTGGCGCCGCTGATTGCGCTGGCGCCCGGCGGGGGAATGCTCGACGGTCATGAGCAGCTGCGGACCCGCCCGATGTCGGATCAGCTCGAGGCGATGCGGTCGCTGGGGGCAACCTTGTCCGCTGTCGACGATCGTTTGCCGCTCTCCTCGACGGGCGGCGGCATGCGGGGCGGTGCGGTGACGGTGAGCGGCGCCACCTCCAGCCAGTTCCTCAGCGGGCTGTTGCTGTGCGCGCCGCTGTTCGGCGACGGGCTGCAACTGGAGGTGGCCGACGAGCTGGTGAGCCGCCCGTACATCGATATGACCGTCGACGTGATGGAGCGGTTCGGTGCGGCGGTGGAGCGCGACGGCTATCGCCGGTTCGGATGCGCCCCCGGGATCTACGCGGCCCAGCGCTACGCCATCGAGCCCGACGCGTCGGCCGCCAGCTACTTCTTTGCACTGGCAGCGATGACCCGGGGTCGCATCCGGGTCGAGGGCCTGGGCCGGTCCGCCGTTCAGGGCGACATGGCGTTCCTCGACGTGCTCGAGCAGATGGGTGCCGTCGTGCGCCAGGGCGACGACTGGACCGAGGTGGTCGGCCGCGACCTGCGCGGCGTCGACGTCGACCTGGCCGACTTCTCCGACACCGCCCCCACGCTGGCGGTGGTGGCGGCCGTCGCCGACTCGCCCACCCGCATTCGGGGCATCGGGTTCGTGCGGGGCAAGGAGTCCGATCGCATCGGTGCCGTCATCACCGAGCTGGAGCGCCTCGGCATCGCATCGGTCGAACACGATGATGGGCTGACCGTGCACCCCGGTGAGGTCCGATCGGGGGTGGTGAGCACCTATGAAGACCACCGGCTGGCGATGGCCTTCGGTCTGCTGGGCCTGGTGGCCGACGGCGTGGCGATCGCCGATCCCGGCTGCGTGGCCAAGACGTTCCCCACCTATTGGGATGTACTCGAGGGTGCTCGCACCCAGGCGTAGATCTTCGCCCGTGCCTCACCTGGTGAACCGTTTGGCCACGTCTGCCAGGTGAACAAAGGAAAGCCCGGCACCGTGGTGGCGCCGGGCTTTCGGTGAGGTCGGTTTGTCGTGAGGCCGCGCTGTGGTGCGGGCCTCCAGTCGACCCGGCGTCCTAGAGCGAGGCCTCGTCCATCAGTGCGGCGCCGGCGGTGGCCCGGGGCACCAGGCCCGCAACGGCGGGCAGTTGCTGGTCGGCAAACCAACGGGCGGTGCGTACCTTCTCGGTGCAGAACGCCTCGTCGCCACCTTCGGCGGCCCACTCGGTGGCCGCCAGGGCGCTCTTGCCCAACACCCAACCGCCGACGACCAGGCCCCACATGCGCAGGTACGGCGTGGCGCCCGAGAGCACGTCGCGGATGTCGCCGGAGTTGGCGAAGATCCACTGGGTGGCCTCGTCCAGAGCGTCGGTGGCCTCGCTGAGGCGGCTGGCGATGCCTGCCAGCTCCTCTTGGCCGTTGAGCTCGTCGATCGTCGCCCGAATGTTGGCCATGGTGTCGGTCACCACGCCGCCGGCGCGCATCGGCAGCTTGCG
>CXWK01000371.1_pt3 | contig 19417 bp, 16 predicted proteins | sample 590851 | NCBI WGS metagenome assembly CXWK01 (sample SAMEA3498364, study PRJEB10139) | wastewater metagenome | biome: wastewater treatment plant; material: activated sludge | place: Denmark | collected 2014-08-01 | reverse complement strand
CGCGACCGCCCTGGTTCTGAACGATCGCCAGCTCATCACGGCGGACCCGGGGCTCAGCGATCATGGCGAGATCGTGGCGGCCGTGCGCCCAGACCAGCTGGTTGCAGCACACATCTTGCGAAGCGACCAGGCAAGCGGACTGGCGATTTTGGAGGTTGACGGCAAGGTTCCTGCGAGCCTCCCCCGAGTCGATGGTTTGCAGCACAAGCGACCGAGCCCAGCCCAAGGGTGTCTGATGGTCAGCGCCAGCCCCAGCCTTCACGGTACGGACCTGATCGGTACCTGTACCGTTCAGTCGGAAGAGACCAGCGACGCCGACCTGGCCTCTTCGGGTCTGTTTTCTGTCCAAGGCAACTTCCAGGGTTCAGATCGCGGGGCGCTGATTCTCGACGAGGACAACCAGCCGATGGGCATTGTCGTCCAAACCCTGCCCGACGATTCTGGCCATGCGGTAGCACTCCGAATCGATGAAGCGGTTCGAGTCGCGCAGTCGGTCCCGAGCACACCTGAGCTCTCGGGTTTGGCCGGACTCCATGTTGCCGACCTGACCGCTCAATTGGCCGTCGAGAGCGGGCTCGGAATGGGCGCTGTGGTCGTTTCGGTCGCGGCCGACTCTCCTGCAGCGGCGAGCGGCATCCGCAGCGACGACGTGATCCTGGCCGTGAACGACGGCGCCACTGCCAGCGCAAACCAGTTCCGGCTTAAGGCGGGCCAGTTGCGACCGGGGGAGCCGGCCAGTCTCAAGATCTGGCGTGAAGGTCAGCAAATCAACCTCACCGTCACGCCGTAGGCAGCGAAGCACCCATCTGGCGTTCGAATACACGGGCGCTTTGTTGGCGACCTGGCATCGCTGCCCGCTTTAGGCCGTTCCCCGGCGTCGCGTCGCTCCGAAAGCGGCCGCTCCGATCAACGCTGCGGCGACGCCACCTGCCAAGAGTGCGCCTCTCGACCTCGGAGCGGCAGTGGCGAGGACCGCTTCTTCGTTGCTGTAGCCCGCCTTCCAACCACGAGCGGCGAGCTTGTCCGTCGCGACGACAATCGGGTGCGACAGAAGCGGCACAGCCGAGTCGGACAGTGTCGAAATTCCGAGTTGGCCAAAACGGCGCAAAATCCGGGCAGCCGTCCTTGCCCTGACCGTGGGCCGAACCGATGACCCGTGCAGGTCCTTTTGCACCGAGGACGGCAGCGTGCCCCGTGCGGCGACGTTGTACACACCGTCCAAACAGTCGTCTATGGCCAGCCTCAGTGCCGAGACAACGTCTTCGGCGTGGACGAACTGCAGGTCCGGCGACGAGTCTTTGACGTCGACCAGGCGCGAACCACGGGCCAGTCCCAACGCGAGCGAGCTCGGCCGTTCCCCCAGGATCAGCGCTGGCCGGAGCACGCAGATGATCGTGCCGGGATGGCGCTGGCGAATCTCGATCAGACGCCGCTCAAGCTCGGCCGAGGCCTGCGCTCCTGGCAGGTTGGGGTTGGGCCGCAACTGGGCTTCTTCGGTGATTGGCGTCTGCTGGTTCTCCCACGCCCCGTACGCCAAAGCGGTGGTGACTACCACGACGTGCTGGACGCCCGAGCCAGCTGCCTGTCCTACCAACGTGGCGATCCGGTCCACCTCGGTCTGCCCGTCGGCGAGGTCGGTAATCGACTCCCAGTCGACCATGGCCACAACAGCGTCGGTGTCTGACCATTCCGGTTCGGCCACCGCAGCAATCGATCCCTCGGGGTCGACGGTGTCCAGTGTGGTCAGTCGTACTTCTGGTCGGTCTTCTCCAAAGAAGGACAAGTCGTGCCTGACACGCCAGCCCACAGGAGAATCCAACCCGGTCAACAAAATGGTCGTCACGCCCATAGAATCGCTTGTGTGTCCGATGACGCACAACCCGGCCAACCATTTGACTTCGGTTCTTTTGACCTTTCGTCGATCATGTCGTTCTTACAAGCCGACGGTCCCGTCCACTGGGAACTCGCCGAGCAGGTCGGAAACATGGTGATCAGCCAGTCAGAAGCAACTCCAGACGTGCCGGCCGGCACCGCAGAGAATCTGGAGAATTTCACCCGTTTGGCACAACTCCACATCGCCGAACTCACCCACCAACAGGTCGAGACGTTGGGTTCGGCGAAGGCCAACTCACGCCGCGAGTGGTTCGACGCGAACCTCCGCGGTCTCGCATCACCGCTTGAGCACTTTGGGGCACGCCTGCAGCAGAACGACACGCTGTCCATGGGCGACGCCGAAACCATCCCCGGTCTTGAAGGCTTCGCCCTGCCGACCGGAATCCTCAGTTCAGCCCTGCTCGGGCTCCAGGCCGGCTTTACGGTCGGTCACCTCAGCCAATACGTGCTCGGTCAGTTCGACCTGCCGCTCCCCACAAAAGAACAACCAGAGCTCAGGTTCATCACCCCCAACATCGTGAAGTTTGGGTCTGACTGGTCGCTACCGACCGACGACTTTCTGTTCGCGGTGTGCCTGCTCGAGGTTTCCCGCGCGGGCGTGTGGCGCCACCAATGGCTACGTGCGTTGTACGCCGCCCAGATCGATGACTTCCTCGATGGCTACGACCTGCGCTCGGATCGGCTCGAATCGCTGTTCTCCGGGGCGATGGATATGCAGAACCCCGAGTCGCTGTTGACGGTCGAACTGGATCCGCTCGAAGTCTTGGGCGCGCTCAGCACGCCCCAGCAACAGCAATCGCAGATTCGCTTGCGGCGCCTGCTGACGATCATTGAGGCGTACGCCGAAGTCGCCGTCGAACAGGTCGGCGAAACCCTCATTCCGTCCCTGCCAATGATTCGCGAGGCGATGCGACGCCACCGGGTCGAACGAGGCCAGGCGGAACGTTTCATCGAGGGTCTTCTTGGGCTCGAAACCGACCACGACGAACTCGTCGCTGCATGCGAATGGGTTCGTGGCGTCCTCGAACGTGCCGGGTGGGAGTTCCTGAACCGGATGTGGGAGTCCGAGCGCAACCTGCCCACCCCGAACGAAATGCAGGCTCCAGGCCTGTGGGTCGCTCGGGTCGAACTCGACCTCGACGACTAGCGATCTGCCGGTCAGGTGAGCGTGCGTGGTTACGCAGGCGCCCTCACCAAGGCTCGTCGACCGTCCGTCCACGTTCGGCGGAACGCGGGCGGGAACGGGGGTCGAGGTCGGATTGGTCATCGGTCAACTCGGCACGCTCGGAGCTCTGACGCTGCCCCTTCGTTTTCGAAGTGACGTGTCCCGTGCTCGTTCGGTCGGTGCTGGTCGCCTCAGTGCTCTTTCGCCCAAGAGCCAGATAGGCGACGCCGACGGAAGCGAGGGTGGCGGCTAAGAGGCCCAAGCCGACGCGTCCGCCGATGGCGATCGCCGTCGATAGGAAACCACCGATCACCCAGGCGAGCTGAAATCGAGTCTCGAAGCGGGCGAAGACCCTTCCGCGGACCGATTCCGGTGCGTCGCGCTGAACCAGGCTGTCGAACGCGAGGCGGCCGAACGATGCAGCCCAGCCAACGGCGGTTGCAGCGAACACGACGTGGACCTGCAGAAATCCCAAGGCCCCGACGCCACACGCCAGGCCCCCGACGACGAGAGCTGCGCCCAACATGATCTCTTCGCGGACATAGCGCCGCACGACGGGCGCTGTCAGGGCGCCGAGGAACCCGCCCGCGGCGGACCCCAGCACGACAACGCCCAAGAACCATTTCGGCTGTCCGTCGCCCCTCAGGGCGAACGCCAACAAGAAGGCCACGAAGCCAACCGCACCGCGCAGGACGGCCATCGCCCACCATGCATGGTCGATCGAGGGCATGCGGGCATCTTCGTGCGCCCCATGCACTTCGTGAGCGGGCCCTCCCGAGGTTCGCTGATTGGGAAGCTGCAAGGCCAGAAACGCCGAGAAGAAAAAAACCAGTCCAGCGAACAACGCCAACGACGCAGAGCCGTTGTAGCCCAACTTGTCGGTGATTGCGACGATGCCGAAACCCGGAGCCAATGCCACCGCGCCGCCGATCACACCCAAGATCGAGAGCCGCGAATTGACCGTGACCAGTTGGCTCTCGTCGTCGACGTACGACGGCACGACAGATCCTTTGGCGACCGCGTACCCCTTCTGAAGCACCAGCAAAGTGAAAGCCTCGGGGAAGAGCAGCAAGCCTTCCATGTGACGCGACATCAAGATGCACATGACACCGCGGCCAGCGGTACAGAACACCAGCATGAGGCGCCGGCCGCCACGGGCACGGTCGAGGGCCGGCCCAATGATGGGCGATACCAGTGCAAACGGCGCCATCGTCAACGCCAGGTAGAGCAAGACGCGCGGCCGCGCATCGGCCACGCTCACGCTAAAAAAGATTGAGCCAGCGAGTGACAAGGCGACGAGAGCGTCGGCCCCAGTGCTGACGATGTGAGTCGCCATCAGCCTCTGAATAGGCGGGCGATCCCTCAGGCGGCTGAGCCATTCCATGGCGCCGCGATTACGACCGGTCTGGTTCGGGTGGCTCCTCGTAGCCCAGGTCCCAGTCGATGGTCAGCAGTGTGCGCGACGCATCGCGGTTGACCCGCTCACGGTTCCTGCGGAACTGCGGGTCGTGAGGCGGTAACAGCTGGAGGCGAGCCAAGGTGCGGTCGTTAAATGCTTCGATAACGGCGCGCTCTCCCGCGAGGCCCTTGACTTCCCAGTGGGGAGCGACAGGGCCCAGGTACACAACCTGAACGTGTCCTATCGGTTCTGGTTCGTCCTCAAGACCGTCAGCGGGCTGGATGTAGCTCATAAATGCAGGCTCCTAGTGTCAGCGCTGGCGAAGCCTACAGGATGACGTCGTTGCGGACTCCCAAGACGACGGTTACCGTCTCGGGCTCGCCGTCTCTGACGATGTCGACTTTGATACTGGCGCCAGGTTTGAGATCGGTAATCGCTTCACCAACACCTTCGGCGGCGGTCACCTTCTTCCCGTCTATAGCGACGATGATGTCGCCTTCTTTCAGGCCCGCGTCGGCTGCAGCCGACGCGTCTTCAACCGTGACGATGTAGGCACCTTCTTCAACGGTCAGGTCGTTCGCCTCGACGTCGGCGGGCGACAGGGTACTGGTGCGAACGCCGAGGTACGCCCTGTCAGGTGTGCCCTGGCGGAGTTCTTCGACCAGCTCCATGGCCTGTGTCACCGACAACGCAAACCCAACGTTCTGAGCACCGTTGATGATGGCCGTGTTGATTCCGACGACCTCACCTTTGCTGTTGACCAAAGGCCCGCCGGAGTTGCCCGGGTTGATCGCGGCGTCGGTCTGAATCAGATTCTTGAGTTCGATCTGGCCCTCGGCCTCGAGCGTCCGACCGGTCGCAGAAACAATCCCCCGGGTGACCGTCAGGTGGCCGGGATCAAGGTCAAGCGCGTTGCCGATCGCAACCACGTCGTCACCGACCTTAAGCGACTTCGAATCGCCGATCGGCGCGACGGGAAGACCGGTCGCTTCAACTTTGATCAGGGCTACGTCGTCGTCGGCGCTGATTCCGACGATCTGACCGGTCCGGGTCTCGCCGTCGGTAAAAGTGACCTCAATATCGGTGCTCCCGCGAACGACGTGGCTGTTGGTCACGATGTAACCGTCATCGCTGATGATGAATCCCGAACCGGCGCCCTCACTGGGAAAAGCCTGCCTGAATCCGGCCGGGGTCAGCATCGATGTCTTGATAGACACCACGGCGGGTTCAACGATGTCGAGCACCGACCCCACGTTGACACCTTGTTGCAAGGCCGGCGGTGCAACAACAGTGGTCTGTTCAGGCTCGTCAGTCAGCAGCCGGTCGCCAGCGAGAGCCAGGCCTCCACCGATGAGGCCGGCGATGAGAGCAACCAAGAGGTAGGGCACCCAACGGCGACCGCCGGACTTTTCCGACTTGTCGTTGTTGCCGGTTCCTTCGGGTGGCGGTGAGCTAGCGGGCACCGGGCCGGTCTGGTCGGGGAATAACGGCGCGGGGATCGTTTGGTCGTCTCCCCGGGACGCGCCGTCAGCAGCCCCCGGCGAGTCAAATGCGGTCGCGGCCCCGGCGGCAGTTGCGGCGCCGGCAACAGCTGCGGCCCCAGCGAGGAGGCTCGGATTCGTCGAGGCACCGGTCGTCGGACCGGATTCGCCAAAGCGTTCGCCCCGAATCACGGCGTACTCACCAGCCGCGGCAGACGTTCTACCCGTGCCCGTTTCGGGCCCCCCAAACACTCCCGCCCCGTTTGGCGAGCCTGCGGAAGGCGGCGACACCGATGGTGTCTGCTGGGTTGGCGCCGACCAGTCAGGCCGTGGAGCCGACGGATTTCCCGCGGAAACGGTCCCTCCGGGGGGAGCGGCAATACCGCCCGGAGCCGGTGGCGTGTACCCGGTCGGGCGCTGAAACTGTGACGGAATAGGCGCCGCCGGTTGAGGCATTGGGGGCGCAGGGGCAGAGCTCTGGGGGCTGCGATCTGCCGGGACACCCGGAGCAACGGCGGGCGTCGGGCTGGCAGAAGGCTGTGAGGGAACGATCGAGGCGTTGGCGGTGTTGCCTACCTGGGACGCCGCGGTTGGTGGCGCACCAGCGCCATTTGGCACTGGAGATGGGTTGACAGAGCTCTCCCCTGGTGTTCGAGTGACAGATGCGTCACTGGCTCGCCACACTCCCGCAGGGGGTTGCGGCCGGTCCGATCCCTCGGTGTTGGGGTCGGTATCGCCCGGGTTGGAGCTATCACCGTCTACTTGAGACATGGCTGTCTACCTCGATAAACGTCCGAAAGGAAGGGTGCGTTGAACGGCCGTAGGCACTCGGGGCGCTCAGATGCGTCGTTCAGTCTCGCCGCTCTGCGCGAGCAAATTGGGTCGCCGCCGCAAAATTTTTCTCATTTTTCGTGGAACGTTTTACCCAGTTCAAGCGTTTACAACCATGAAAGCTCGAAACGGTGGCCAGACGGTCCTCCCGCTTGCTCGTCACCGCTTCAGCGACAATCAACGAGACCTGCTTTGGAGACCAAATGCGACGCTCCAACCAACCGATTAAAGAGACTTCGCTGGGCGACTCTCTCGAAGAACTCAACCTTGAGCACGTTGAGCATTCGTGGATGAGGGAAGCCCTCTGCCGGGGACAGAACGCAGACTTCTTTTTCCCGTCCGATGGAGTGGGCGTTGAACACGCCAAGACCGTCTGTGCACAATGCCCGGTCCGGATGGACTGCCTTGAATACGCACTCACCTATCGAATCGATCACGGTGTTTGGGGCGGCTGTTCCGAACGCGAGCGTCGCCGGATCCTCCGGTCCCGGCGGGCCGCTGACCGAGCAGCTTCCTAAGGTCCCCAAATTGGTCGGCTAACCAAGAACTTCAGCTGTAGGCACCAATCCGTCCAACTCAACGGTTCCCTGCGGCGAGCCAAGGCATCCTGCTGACGCTTGCCACCGCACTCCAGCGGGGAACCCATACGAGCTAGGGCACTGATGTGGCCGACCGCCGGACAACCGGCAAAGAGAAGCGCTCCCTTCACGTGAGGGGAGCGTTTCTCTGTATTTCAAGATTTTGTGCTCGTGAGCGTGTTACTCGTCTTTGGCGTCGTTCTCGTCCGCGCCTTCTTTGACGCTCTTCTTGAACTCGCTGGAGGCCTCACCTATCGAACGTGCGAGCTTGGGTAGCTGCGAACTACCGAAGAACAGCACAATCACAGCGATCACAATCCAAAACTCAGGTCCACTCGTCATGGCATTCTCCTCAAACCCGCGTGCGGCGCTCGTGTATGCCAGCCGCACCATCTCCGCATGCTAACCCGCGTCAGGCACGGACCCGGCCGCGGGCCCCACCTTTTCGACACGCGCACACGTGTACTGGTCGCTGTTGCAGTCAAGCGGTCAGTACACCTGGGGAAAACTGGGTTACCGCGCCGCCACCATGATCGGCTCGAGATCGTCGAGTGAACCGACCTGGAACGGGACAGCCCCAAGGCCGACGATGATCGACTCGACGCCTAGGTCGCCCCACTGCCCCAGCTGGTCACGAACCTCTTCGACGGTGCCGACTAGGCGCCCCTTGCGCCAGTCAGCCAACGTCACTCCGTCGAGCACACCGCTCGGCGTGTTGTCCTGAAGTCGTGCGAAACGTGCTGCCAGGTCGCTCTCTGACTCACCCACCAGCGCATACAGCCCGACGGTCCGACGGACCGATTGGGGGTCACGGCCGCGCCGCTCGCACTGCGCACGCAACACGTCGAGTCGAGCTCGGTAGTCCTCGATGGTCCAGACCCAACAGGTGTTCCAGCCGTCTGCTCCTTCGGCAACAATGCCCAACAGGCGGTCACCCTTGCCTCCAACCCAGAGTGGCGGTCCTCCCGGTTGGGGGGACGGGGGCAGCGTGTACGCGCCTGAAAACTTGTTGNNNGACTCGGCCAACCGTTGCATCCGCTCACCAGTCGGAGGCATCTCAACCCCGCTCATGATGTAGTCGGGTTCGTACCAGCCAGCTCCGATGCCGAGTTCAAGACGTCCACTCATGATCGCGTCGGCGGTCGAAGCCTGTTTGGCGAGCATCGGCAGCGACCGGATGCCCTCACACAGCACGAGCGTGCCGAGGCGCACGTCTGGCACCATCTGACTCAAACCCACGAGGGTCGTCAGCGGCTCGAACGCCCCATAATCCCTGGGCTCCCCGCCGTACTTGACCAGGTCGAGGACGATGTGGTCAGACAGCCAGACACTCGAAACGCCTAGCACCCGTGCCTGTTGGGCGTACTGGACGATGACCGGGTAGGTCAAAGGGTCCTGGCCCGGAACGGAATAGTCGTACTGTGGCAACGCGAAGCCGATGTCCATCGCCCGATGGTACCGGCCACCACCTCGCGGAGGTCGGCCCAGCGGAGAGTTCGCGTCCGGCCGAGTGGACCCAGAACTCCACCGCCGAGGCGCCGTAACCAACCGACCTCGAAGGTGTCACAAGTGTTTGAAGCGGTGATCAATGTCTCTGAGGGGCGCGACCTTGACGCCATCGATCAGCTCAAAGAAGCCTGCGGCCGGGCGATGCTCGACGTCCACAGAGACGCCGACCACCACCGGAGCGTCTTCACCCTGGCTTCGCCATCCATCGACAAGGTCAACGTGGCGGCAAGGGCTTTGACCACTGCTGCGATTGGCCTATTCGACCTGCGGTCTCACCAGGGAGTGCATCCCCGCATCGGCGTGGTCGACGTGGTTCCATTCGTAGCCCTCGACCCCCGACAAGCAGAGGTGGCACGGGCCGCTGCTCTCGCATTTGGCTCATGGGCCGGGACCGAGTTGGGAGTTCCGGTCTTCTTCTACGACGAAGCATCGACGCCCCGTCGCAGCCTCCCCGCGGTGCGGAGAGGGGCGTTCTCTGAGTGCGCACCAGACGTCGGACCTTCCGAGCCCCATGTCACAGCGGGGGCCATGGCCGTTGGAGCTCGCCAACCAATGGTGGCGATCAACCTCCTCACCGACTTGGCTCCCGGCCAGGCACGCTCGGTTGCCGAAACGGTCCGGGAATCTTCGGGGGGCGTTCGGGGTGTTCGAGCGCTCGCTTTTGAGACTCCGGCGCTGGGTGGTGTGCAGATCTCGATGAACCTGGTCGATCTGCCTGCGACCTCCACCGAGGATGCGTGCGAGGCGGTGCGGGCTCGAGTTGAGCGTCGCGGTGGACGCGTGATGGACATCGAGCTTGTGGGACTGGCGCCGCGCTCGGAGAGAGCGCGGTGGAGCGACGAGTTCAAACATCGATCGCAGATCGGTGATGAGTGCACCGTCGAAGGGCGTTACGAACTGCAGGCCGACTCTAGGTAAGACGGTCGGAACGGCAGGAGCCGCCCAGGGTTGCCGCCGCCGGTTCGTAGACGGGAGGAAGAAACCGATGGAACGACGGAAAGGCCGACCGCGCCCGACCGGACCGGGATTGGGTTCAGATGACGAAGTGCAGGGCTAGCCGAGCGCTCGGCGCCGTGCGAGAGCGCGTTCACGGCGAATCCGTCGACGTTCGCGTTCGGACAAGCCACCCCAGATCCCGAATTTCTCTCCGTTCTGGAGCGCAAACTCGAGGCAATCCAGGCGAACCTCACAGCCCAGGCAGACGCCCTTTGCTTCTTTGGTCGATGCGCCGCGCTCAGGAAAAAACAGATCTGGGTCGACGCCCAGGCAGTTGGCAAACTTTCGCCACGAGGCCCCTTCGTTTCCTATGTCAGCGATGAGGTCCTGCACTTGCGCTCCTTGCGACGGTCGATAGCAACGCCGCTCGTTTCGACTTTTGGGAAATGCGGCCTGACCATCCACAATGGAAGATCGGAGGCGTTGTAGGGTCGGCCGACGCACCCGTGCTCGCACCTGTGTAGTTACAGGTATGTAACTATGGCCGCAAAGACCCCCCTGACGCAAGGCGCCAATACTGTTCTTTGGTCAACATCGCTACCATCAGGGCAATGGAAACGCCCCGACACGTAAGCCTTAATGGCGCCTGGCGGTTTCTCCCCGCCGACCCGGCGGTGGCTCCGTCGTTCTTTCTTCCCGATTTCAGCGATGACGGCTGGGTATCGCTTCAGGTCCCTGGGCACCAACATCGCGAGTTTTCGGGGGCAGACACGCTCTTTGCCAGGCGTCAGTTGCCTCGACCAACCCTGGATGAGGGCGAGCGGGCCTGGCTCCGGTTCGACGGCATCTATGCCGATGGCGATGTTTGGGTCGACGGCCGTTACCTGGGTACAACCTCTGGCCCCTACACGACCCACGTCTTTGAGATCACCGATGAGGTCTCTAGTGGTTCTGGGCCTCTGACCGTAGCCCTCGAGGTCACCTCGATTCTCCCCAGCGACTTTGACCACAAGCGGGTCATCGCCGGCGCCCTCACCGACGGGCAGTTCTTCCCGCTCGGATTACAGCCCGGCGGAATTTGGGGTTCGGTGGCGATCGACATAACGGGGTCGGTCCGCATTGCGACCTGCCGAACCACGTGCACAGTCGCCAACGATCGACTGGGACGCTTGCGTCTGGACCTCGTGCTCGACCATCCAGGCCGCCCGGAACCACCCCAGAACGTTGACGCGGGCGAGTCGGTAGATACGAGCGCTTCCTCCGAACCCGACGTGGCCGATCGGCTTGACGCTGCCGAACCCGGTGACCACCAAGAGGCCTCAACGGCAGCGAGCGGCGCCGCGGACCACAGCGACGACGGTGACGTGCCCCCGGCCACCGGCGACCTTGAACGCGAGGTGAGCTCGCACCAGTCCGGCGGATCGGTGGTCCACCTGGCCGCTTCGATCTCCATCGACGATCGCCTCGTCGAGTTTTCTCGCGAGGTCACCCTGGGCAGCGGACAAACCCGCCTGCGCTGGGATCTGGACATGCAGCGCCCGCCGCTTTGGTGGCCTTGGCGACTCGGGGAACAACCGATTGGCGTGACCGAAGTCACCGTCGCTTACGAGGGGGCGATCACGGATCGAGCGTTCCGAACCGCGGCGTTTCGGACGGTCGAGGCCGAAGACTTCCGCTTCAAGATAAACGGCGAGCCGTTCTTCTTTATGGGGGCTGCCCAAGGCCCGTTGGGACCGTATGCAGTCGAAATCTCCGATCGTCAAGCCGCCGACGTTGTCGAGCGAGCTCGCGACTGCCGACTGGATCTTCTGCGAATCCACACCCACATCGCGCCGTCTGCCTTGTACGACGAAGCTGACCGTTTGGGCGTCCTTTTGTGGCAGGACTTTCCCGCTCAGGGCGGTTACGCGTCGCAGGTCAAGGACCAGGCCGTCACGCAAGCGGTCGCCATGATCGACCAGCTTGCCGATCATCCATCAATCATCACCTGGTGTGCCCGCAACGAATCCACACTGCGGCTCCGAACCCACGACGATCCCGAGCTGGGTGTTCCGAAGGCAAACCTCAGCGCCATCGCACGACTAGGCGCCTCTGGATTGCCGTCGATGCAGCGCCTGCGGTTCGACAGGGCCGTCAGTCGGGCGATGCAGATGGCCGACCCCACCCGACCTGTAGATCCGCATTCAGGAGTTGTCCCTGGCGCTTCGTCGCCCGGCACCGACCTGCACTCACCGTTTGGTTGGGCCCTCGGCCATATGGCTGACCTGGCAGAGACCATCAGACAATGGCCACGGCTCGGCCGCTGTGTCGGTTCGTTTGGAAGCGCCGCGGTACCCCAGAGCGACCAGTTTGCACATCCGGAGCGGTGGCCCTGGCTCGACTGGGCCGAACTGTCCAAGGACCACCTTTTCGAGCAGGCGGTGTTCCATCGACGATTCCCCGAAGCGTATTTCCACACCTTTGACCAGTGGCGCCGAGAATCGCAGCGATACCAGGCAAACCTGGTCCAGTTGCAGATCGAAGATCTGCGGCGGATCCGTTGGTCCCCGACCGGCGGGTTCATCTATCGGAACTTTCAGGACGGTCAGCCAGCAATCTCTGGAGCGCTGATCGATCACACCGGGCGCGCCAAACCGGCGCTGAAGGCGCTGAAGGCGTCGTGTCGAACCATCCTTCCGATGCTCGACTTGAGGTCCGGCGCCGTCCACGTCGCCAACGAATCGACGGTCGACATCGCGGGAGCGCGACTCGACGTGTATCGCCACCAAGGGTCTCGGGCCACGTCGACCAGAAGATTGATCGCAAGGTGGCGGGGCACGATGCCTGGCAGCAGCGTGACGTTCGTCGGGATGCTTCCCCTCGAGTTCATCGAATCGATCGACCTGTCGCGCGGCGGACCCGACGATCGGATTTTCACCGTCGTTCTCGACACTGGTGACGGGGACCCGATCGAGCATTCCTACACGCGTTCACTCCTGTCAGATTTGGGTGCACGAGCAGCTATCCCGCTGCCCTAACGCGACCCGACCCGGCGGTATCGCCCCGAACACAGGCCCTCTACGGGCGAATTCATGGTGCGTGCTGAGTCGGCGGTAGGTTCGTGTGGTACAGGACGGCGGCTGCTCGCCTTACGGCGTCAAAACATCGCGTTGCGCGCGGCCAACATTTTTTGATGACGAGAGGCCCGTTGCACATGAGCCAGACGACCTCCGACCGGGCGCGAGCTGCGCGCCACGTCGAACCGATCAAGCCCCCGAAAAAGGGCAAAGGCTCCGTCGTGGGCTTTTACCAGACGTCGATCGGCAAGAAGTACGTCATGGCCGTCACGGGCATCTTGCTGCTCGGCTTTGTCTTCTTCCACATGATCGGCAACCTCAAGATCTACCTCGGTCAGGAAGACCTCAATCACTACGCAGAGTTTTTGCGTGAGCTGCTTGTCCCGATCGTGCCGAGGACGGTGGTGCTCTGGCTGATGCGGATCGGGTTGACCGTGGCGTTCGTCCTGCACATTCACGCCGCGTACACCTTGACGATCCTCAACAAGAAGGCTCGACCAGTCGCTTATCAGTCACCTCGTGACTATCAAGTGGCCGACTATGCAGCTCGGACGATGCGCTACACCGGCATCATCGTGTTGCTATACCTCATCTACCACTTGATGCAGCTGACCTGGGGCGTCGGCGGGACCGAGTTCGAACGCGGCGACGCGTATGAGAACGTGGTCAACGGCTTCAGCAACGTGCCGGTCGCCCTCGTCTACATCGTGGCCAACATTGCGTTGGGAGTCCACATCTTTCACGGCGCGTGGAGCCTGTTTCAGTCCCTCGGACTCAACAACCCGCGCTTCAACGAGTGGCGCCGGTACTTCGCAATCGCACTGTCCGCGATCATCACGATCGGCAACGTCAGCTTCCCGATCGCCGTCTTGACGGGAATCGTCAGCTAGTAGCCGACGGCTTGGACCGAACGGTTTCTGACGCACGCTCACAGATAAGAAAGACACGTTGATGCAACTCGATTCGGGAGTTCCCGCAGGGGCCATCGAGAACCGATGGGATGACCACCGCTTCGATATGAAGCTGGTGAACCCATCCAACAAGCGGAAGTTCAGGGTCATCGTCGTCGGGACGGGACTTGCTGGCGCCTCCGCGGCGGCAACCCTTGCCGAACTGGGCTACAAGGTCGACGTCTTCACCTTCCACGACTCGCCACGCCGAGCCCACTCCATCGCCGCGCAAGGTGGAATCAACGCCGCGAAGAACTACCAAAACGACGGCGACTCGATCTACCGACTCTTCTACGACACCGTCAAAGGTGGCGACTTCCGTTCTCGCGAGTCGAACGTGTACCGGCTGGCGCAGGTGTCGGTCGACATCATCGATCAATGCACCGCTCAGGGTGTCCCATTCGCCCGCGATTACGGCGGCTTGCTCGCCAACCGATCCTTCGGTGGGGCCCAGGTGTCCCGCACCTTCTACGCGCGCGGACAGACCGGGCAGCAGTTGCTCCTCGGCGCCTACCAGGCGTTGGCTGCGCAAATCTCGACTGGCAAGGTCACACTGCACAACCGAGTCGAGATGCTCGACGTCGTCGTCAAGGACGGCCGAGCCGTAGGCATCATCACGCGCGACCTGTTGACCGGTGAGGTCAACTCGCATTCGGCTCACGCCGTTGTGCTGGCAACCGGCGGGTACTCGAACGTCTACTACCTGTCGACCAATGCCATGGCCTGCAATGTGACCGCAGCTTGGCGTGCACACCGCAAGGGCGCGGCGTTCGCCAACCCATGCTTCACCCAGATCCACCCGACGTGCATCCCAGCATCGGACGAGTTCCAGTCCAAGCTGACCTTGATGTCTGAGTCGCTCCGGAACGACGGCCGCATCTGGGTCCCGAAGCGACCAGGAGACGACCGCAAGGCTTCCGACATACCTGAAGACGAGCGCGACTATTACCTCGAGCGTCGCTACCCAGCGTTCGGGAACCTGGTGCCTCGCGACGTTGCATCACGCGCCGCCAAACTCGAAGTGGATGCGGGTAAGGGAGTCGGTCCGCTGCGCAACGGGGTGTACCTCGACTTTGGGCACGCAATCGCCCGGGACGGACGCGCAGCGGTCGTCGAGCGCTACAGCAACCTGTTCGAAATGTACGAGCGCATCACGGGTGAAGACCCAGAACAGACCCCCATGCGCATCTACCCCGCTCCTCACTACACCATGGGCGGTCTCTGGGTTGACTACAACCTGCAGACCACCGTGCCGGGCTTGTTCGCCCTTGGCGAAGCGAACTTCTCCGACCATGGGGCAAACCGCTTGGGCGCTTCTGCCCTTATGCAAGGTTTGGCCGACGGCTACTTCGTGATTCCCTACACCCTGGGCAACTACCTGTCAGCGTTCCTTGGCAAAGACCCAGTTTCGACAGATGACCCGGCCTTTACCGAGGCCCGCCAAGAGGTCGACAACCGAACGGAACGCTTCTTGTCGATCCGCGGATCACGTTCCGTCGACTGGTTCCACCGTGAACTCGGCAAGATCATGCTCGACAAGTGCGGAATGTCCCGCTCGGCAGAAGGGCTCAACCAGGCCCTGGCAGAGATTCCCGCGCTGCGTGACGAGTTCTGGTCTGACGTTCGGGTGTTGGGCGGAAGCCAAGGCTTCAACCAGGCCCTCGAACGCGCCGGCCGAGTCGCAGACTTCTTCGAACTCGCCGAACTGATGTGCATCGACGCCTTGAACCGAAACGAGTCCTGCGGCGGTCACTTCCGCGAGGAATACGCGATGGAGGACGGCGAAGCCAAACGCGACGACGAGCATTACCAGTACGTCGCTGCCTGGGAGTTCACCGGCGACACGGCCAACCCGCAGCTGCACAAAGAGCCGCTGAACTTTGAGTACGTCCACCCCGCGACCCGCAGCTACAAGTAGGAGACCGCAGTGAAACTCACTCTGAAAATCTGGCGCCAAGCGGGCCCGAAGGACAAGGGTCAGTTCGAGACTCACCAACTGGATGACATCTCCGAAGAGATGTCCTTCCTTGAGATGCTCGACATTCTGAACGAGCGGCTCAACCAAGAAGGCGTCGAAGAGATCGCGTTCGATCACGACTGCCGTGAAGGCATCTGCGGAACGTGTTCGCTGATGATCAACGGTCAGGCCCACGGACCCCAGCGTGGCACCGCGACCTGCCAGCTTCACATGCGCAAGTTCAACGACGGGGACACCATCGTCATCGAGCCCTGGCGCGCCGAGGCCTTCCCGATCATTCGAGACCTAGTTGTCAACCGCTCGGCCTTCGACCGAATCATCGAAGCTGGGGGCTACGTAACGGCACCGACGGGCTCGCCACAGGACGCCAACGACATCTTGGTGCCGAAAGAGGCCGCCGACGCAGCCATGGACGCTGCTGCTTGTATCGGGTGTGGGGCCTGCGTTGCGGCCTGTCCGAACGGAGCGGCACAGCTGTTCACCTCGGCGAAGCTCGCCCACCTCAATCTGCTTCCGCAAGGCCAGCCAGAGCGTCTGAAGCGAACCGAAGCAATGGTCGATGTCATGGACCAGTACTTCGGATCCTGCACCAACTACGGAGAGTGCGAGGCGGCCTGCCCGAAGAGCATCTCGATCGACTTCATCGCCTTGATGAACCGCGACTTTGCTGCATCGAAGTTGCGTTCCCGCCGCCTTTCCGGCCAACGGTAGCGAGAGCGGCTGACCTCCTCGGCCTCCCAGAGTGCCGGGGCTGCGCTAAGTGACACGGGGCTTCGGCCTGAGCGGCGGTAGCCTTCCACCCGTGTTAGTGCATGGAAGCACCGATAAGCGTCCGCGCGACGGAGTCCAGTGGCGTGAGACGTAACCAAAAACGAACCGCGTATGCCATCGTTGCTGTGAACGCGCTGCTGGCCCTGTCGGCTTGTGGCGGGTCCTCTGGCGTGACCGTTGTGGGCGGCGAAACGACCATGGTCGAAGGCCAAGACGCCTTCGCACCCAACGTCGTCACCGATTCTGGTGTTCCTCCGACCTTTCTGATCTCACCCGGCCCGCCACCAAGCGGAGGGCAACCGACCGAAGACGGGGTCACAGATGAGTCGCTTGTGCGGAACCAACCGGGCGGCCAGATCGTTTCGGGGTTCGACGGCTCGTCTCCTGCAACGAACGGTGGGTGGCTCGCCACGCCCAGCAACCCCAGGTCAGCGAACAGCCCCGAAGTGTGCGCGGCGCTGAAATCGGCACTGAACTTTTCGGAAAGCTTGGGTTCGGCCGACCCGAATGACGCAGAAGCCGTCCGCGGGGTCATGGACGAAGTAATCCGTGGCGCGGCAGTCCTCGTCCAGGAACTCTCGGGCACGCCTCAGAGCGATGCGCTGGACCTGCAGAACGCGTTTGTCGGTATCCGGGTTGAGATGCAGGCGGCCGGTTTTGACCTGGTGGCGCTGCGGGAGTCTCCAAAGATCCAGCGGGTTGAAGAGGCCTTGGAACAAGCCGAAGTATCGGCGGGCAAGTTGGATGCCCTCGCTGCCGAGAACTGTCCCGAGTACGCCGCCACCGGTCTGTAGCGGAAGGCACACTCCCAGGGCCCCGACAGGTTCTCAATCGAACCCGCTCATGCGGGGCAGCGATGGTAACGGCCGCCCTGCAGGGAAAGGCGACCGTTCACTGGTGCATCGGACCGACACCTCGACCGCGATCGGGCCGACGACCACCGCTCGTTAGGCCGACGTTCCGACGGGGCTGAGTACCGGCATGTTTCGTTCGAAAGTCCCTTGGTGCGAGTCGGCCGACTCCACCGGGTCCGGCCCCTTCTTGTATGCCCGCTTGAGTCCCATCACCGCGCCTACGGCCATCCACGTGGCAACGAGGTTGATAGTGAAGTGGAGCCAAACCCTGTACGTGCCGGCAAAGCTCGAGGTTAGGTCGAGGAAGCCGAACATGGTGGAGAGCCCGAACGGCTTGCCGAAGAACCACACCGAAGCCGTCAGCGACACGTGCTCGAGGACGTGAAAAAACTGCACGATCGTGGCGTTGCGGAGGCGACGGCTCGACGCCCATGGAACGAACCGAAAAGCGCAGACCATCGACGCCCAGAGCGCTCCCAGGAAGATCGTGTTGCCCATGAGGTGCAGCAACTCGACACCGATCGCCCCACCTTTCGCGCCGGGGACGATCGCGCAAAAGAACTTCAGACCGCCCGCCGCGGCGCCCGCCCAAGGGGTGAGCCACGGCTTCTCCGCCGGATTGAGCACCCAGTAACCGAGTTGAGCACTGTGTTCGATCGAGTGGACGACTTGGAACACCAAACCAGCGACCGCCACCATGAGAAAGGCGCGATCACGGCGCCGACTGAACGCTGCATGCCCCTTCAAGAGTCCACCCACCACGAGGGCGAGCGACACGGCGACAACGGCCGCTGCGAATATCTGCATGGGGCTCCCATAGGAACTCACGACTACCTCCTGGTGCCGCCAAAGGCGTCCGGTTGCTGCACGAATGTTGCGTTCGCGCACTCGGATCAACCATCGGCAAGCACCCTCAGAGGACTAAAGAAATATTCTGCGCCACCTCAATAATTGGTCGTTACTGGGCCACGATCCGCTCAAGGAAGGCGACAGCTTCTGCCCGATCCTTGGTGCGGCGGAAGGGCGGCATCGATCGCACCAACACCGACCCATAGCGCTTGGTTGCGATACGACGATCGAGTATCGCCACGACACCGCGATCGGTGGTGTGTCGGATCAGACGTCCCACGCCTTGGGCGAGCATCGTCGCGGCGTCAGGAATGTCGACGGCGCGGAATGGATCCATCCGGCGGGCGAGCGCTTCCTCGCGGCGAGCAGCGACTAGCGGCTCGTCGGGCCGCGGAAAAGGGATCTTGTCGACCAACAGCAAGCTCAACGAACGGCCAGGAATGTCCACTCCTTGCCAGAAACTGGCGGTCGCGAACAACACCGAGGTTTCGTCGTCCCGGAAAGTATCCAGCAGACGTTGCGGGGAACCCTCGCCCTGACGCAACACGGTGACGCCCTTCAGGCGGTCGGTCAGGGAGTCGGCCGAATCGTTGAGCGCCTTCCACGACGTGAACAACGCGAGAGCGCGTCCCCCCGACGCTTTGATCAGCGTGGCCATCTCATCCACTGCCGCCTCGCGGTAGCCCGCAGCCGACGGTTCGGGCAGATGGACTGCGCAGTAGAGCAAGCCATTCGACGGGTAGTCAAAGGGACTCGGGACCACCGCCGTCAACGCCGACGTCGCGTCGAGGTCGTCGACGAGTTCGGACACAGGCCCGTCCTCACCACCTTGTTGTGCGCGCCGTCCGTCCCCAGCGTCGTCACCTTCTTCGCTCGAGGTATGCGGCGCTTGGGCGGGCCGCGGCACAGAACCTTGAGAGCCGTCGTTGGATGATTCCCGACGGGGGATCAACCCAACGCTGTGCGCAAAAACGCCGAAACGACCTCCGATCGATAAGGTCGCACTGGTCAGGATCACACTGTGCCGTTCGTAGCAATGCGTCGTGAGCAGAGGTCCGACGTCGAGGGGCACACGCCGAAGGCGCGGCGCCTGACCTGCGGGTTCAACCCAACAGACATCACCCGCCAGACTGGCGCGCAACGCCTGAAGATCGTCACGAAGCGCGG
>CXWK01017654.1_pt1 | contig 19422 bp, 15 predicted proteins | sample 590851 | NCBI WGS metagenome assembly CXWK01 (sample SAMEA3498364, study PRJEB10139) | wastewater metagenome | biome: wastewater treatment plant; material: activated sludge | place: Denmark | collected 2014-08-01 | reverse complement strand
CAATTCCCGAATTAAGTACAAATGACGTTCCTGAAGATTTAGAAATTGAAACTACTGAAATTGATTTTGAGGATGATCTCCCAGCACCGTCATTAAATAATCAACCGACAAATAGAATTGTTGAGATTGAGGAAACTGAGTTTGTTGCAGTTGAAGAAATGCCGACAATAGTCGGAGGATTGGCCAGTATCCAAAAGAATGTTTACTACACAGAAATAGCTAAAAGAATAGGAATGGAAGGAAAGGTTATTATTGAATTTGTAATAAATAAAAATGGTGATGTTGAGAATGCTAAAATATTCAAAGGTATCTTTGAAGAGCTTGATCTTATTGCACTAAATGCCGTGAAACAAGCAAAGTTTACACCTGGTTTGCAGCGAGGGAAACCAGTACGTGTTAAAATGTGGATTCCGATCGTGTTTAAACTTAACTAAAATTTTCAGTTCACTTTACAGATCAGTCCTTTTAAATATAATGATTCAGGAAAGCTTGTGAGCATTGTATGATCTGAAGATTGTGTTAAGTGTTTAATAATGTGGACTGTTTTACCTGAATCTAATGCAGCATCTGAAATAATTTTACTAAAAAGATCTCTTGTTATATGACCTGAACATGAGAATGTAACCAATAATCCGTTTGTGTTAAGAAGTTTAATCGCAAGTAAATTGATGTCCTTATAACCTCTGCTGGCCTTTTCGACCTGGCTGGCAGATTCAGCAAATTTAGGCGGATCAAGAATTATAATATCAAAATGCTTATTTGCATCACGCAGTTTTCTTAAGTACTTAAATACATCATCAGCCACATTTTCGTATTTTGATGAATCGATATTGTTAAGTAAAAAATTTTTTTCTGTAAGTGAAAGAGCATCTAAGGAAGAATCAACATTAGTGATTTTTACTGCCCCCCCCTTTATAGCGTAAGCAGAAAATCCCCCAGTATAAGAAAAACAATTAAGAATTTCTTTTTCACAAGAGTAAATTTCAATTAGTTTTCTGTTATCTCTTTGATCAAGATAAAAACCTGTTTTATGACCATTTTTAATATCAACAAAGAACTTAATTCCATTTTCAATAATTTCAACAAAATCTGGGGGAGTCTCGCCAAATAGAACTCCGCTCACAGGATCCAGACCTTCTTTTCCNNCTCACTTCAACATCAGAACGTTCATAAATACCTGAGGGATTTAATAATGCTGATAGTTCATTAACAATTTCTTGTTTCCAGAATTCTGCTCCGGCTGATAAAAATTGACAAACTATAAAATCATTATACTTATCTACAATCAGTCCAGGGAAAGCATCACTTTCAGCGTTAATTAATCTGTATGCATTTGTATTTGATATTTCGATAATCTGTTTACGTAACTCTAGTGACTGCAAAAATTTTTCTTTAAAAAAAGTTGAGTTAATAATTTCAGATTCTTTAAAAGACCAAATACGGAGTGATATTTGAGACTTAGTAGAATATGCTGCCCAACCTAGAAATTTTCCATCAAAAGAAATTACTTTTACTGTTTCTCCATTTCTGGGTATTTCTTTTATCTGATCAATAGCACCGGAAAATACCCAGGGATGTTTTCTTTCTAAAGATTTCTGTCTGTTTTTTTTTAGTTTAACTGTAATCATAAAAACAACTAAAGATCTATTGTTGAAAATTTAATGCAACTCTAACTCCGATATGTGCGGTTATCATATCGGTCTTAGATTTACTTGGAGTATATACTACGTTTCCATTTATTACTTGCATGTCTCCCTCCTTCAAATAAGTTGTTTCAGATCCAAACAAATATCTACCTTTTAGATCCAGATAAATAGCCCCCATTTCTGTAATTGGATCGCCGCCGAGTAAAATTAATATTCCGCCGCCTGCCCCATAGCTCCATGCCCAATCATCATAATTGGTTGTACTAGCAATATTTTCATAATTATATTCGCCGCTAACTGATGTCTGAGTGTAAAGATATTCACCGCCAAATAATCCTTGTATATAAGGTCTGATTCTACCGTTTGGTAATCCAACCTCAAACAGAATATGAAAATTTAATAAGTTATTGGTTTTTTCAACATCAAGTGTTACCCAGGGAATTGTATTACTCCAGGGTTCTCTGCTTGTTTCTCTTCCATATACATAGTAGCCAAGGCTTAAACCAATACCAAAAGGTGATTTTAATTTTGGAGATAAGAATAATAATTCTCCACTTAAACCATACCCAATGTTATCAACTTCTTCTCCAAATTCTCCTTGTGGAAAAGCCAAAGAAAAATTTATCCCAGCTTGTTGCGGGATAGAATTTGTTGTTAGAATTGTGATTGAAAAAAATAAAATTAAATAATATTTGTTTAACATAACTTATCCTTATGGATTTAAACTGTTAATATATATTAGTGGTTATAAACTTGCTTCGATTGATTGTAAGTTGTTGTATTTAACTTAACATTATTCATTTTTATAAAATAATTCATATGACCAAGCTTTTAGATTTAAACTTAGTTTTTCGTTGAGTTTAATCTTCGAATTATCTTTAAAGTCATTAAAAAAAATCGTTTTGCTGATTTATATCTGTAGTGAGCTCAATATCTTTATTGGACCTATTAAAAATTGCTATTACTATATCTTTACAATTCCTTCTAATTAAAATAAGAATATTTTCATTATCAGATAATATTATATAATCATTATTAGATCCAAAATTCTTATTTAGTAAAGCTTTGTTTGTTTTCATCAATCAATCCTATTGGGTTAATAGGCATCAACCAATAATATCTACACCAAGTTCTTTTAGTATTGATAAATGTTTTTGAAAAGCATTAAAAGTTCCTTCAGGAGTATATTGTCGGATATTAACTTCATAGATTGTTGCGGTGTTTGCCCAATCTGGTGTTTTAGGTTGGGAAAACAAAGAGAAGAAATAATGCCAACAAGGCAAAATACAATTATGTTTTTCAATTTTACCTGGATTTTAATATTTCGTGCAGTTAAAAAAAAAGGGATCAAATGTTTGATCCCTTTTAATAAAAAATAATCCTGAATAATTACGTTTATTAAATTTTAAAAAGTTTGGTTGTTTCCTGTTCAGTTGAATTATCGCTGATTTCAGAGATATCATCAATAGAAATTTTTCTTGAGATAGAATCCTGCCTATTCTTTAGTATAGATTGTTCAATCTTAAGTTTTTCCCTAATCTTTTGATAACGTTGTAAAACTCTTTGACTTTTACCAATTTCTTCTTGAAGCTTCTTTTTCATAGAAGCAAGTTTAACAATATTTCCGCGATGTTCTTCATGCTCAACCTTAATCATACTTATGGCAGACTGAAGTTCAACAAGCTCATCCATAGAATCAGAGATTTTATGGTTCAGTTCTTCAACTTTTTCTTCATATCCTTTAACTTCTTTTTCTATCTTATTTCTTTTTTCTTTTGCTTCGATAAATTTTTGGTTCATTGAACTAATTAATTCCTGCAAACTTTGTTCAACTGATGTTCGTTTTTTAAGAATTAACTCAGATTCTAATTTCATATCATCATTACTGTTTTTCTTTTCAACAATCTGCTCATCCAATTTCAATAAATCATTTCTAAGCTGTTCTTTCTTTTCATTAAAAGAAATTAAAAGTTGCTCGAATGAATCTATTTCAGCCTGCCTCATACTTAGCAAACGTTCACTTTCATCAATAGCATTTATTTTTTCAAATAAAATTTGATCTTTTTCCTCAATATCTTTTTCTTTTTTATGTACAATCTGATCAATTACACTTCTCTTCTTTGTAATCTCGTTCATTTCAGAATTAAACTTCTGAAACATTTTAGTAAATCTACTTTCAAGATCTATATTACCTTTTTCAATTTCTTCTCGTCTCTGTTCTAATAAAGGCAGTATTTCCTTTATTTTTTCCTTTTCTTTATTAAGCTTGTCATAGGATTCTTGCTCAATTAGAGTTCGCTTATGCATTTCATTCTTGAGTTCTTCAATTCTTCTGGTTTCATCTAAAAGTTCATTATGTCGTTTTTCAATTTCAACAACTTCAACATTAAGCTTTTCTAGCCTCTTGGATTTTATTGTTAAAGATTCTTCAATTGCAAAAAGTTCTCTTTGTTTTGTTTCAATACTTTCAAATATTTTTTGTTGTCTAGCATTTGTTTCATTTAACTCTCTCAATTTTTCCGCCATCTGGCTTTCCAATTCCTGGGCCTCATTTTCACGCACAGCAAAATTATTCTCAATTTGATTTAATCTATCAACTTTTTCTTTAATCTGCTCAGCCAATTCATCGACTTTTAATCTAGTGTTATTTTCCGCCTTGTTTAATTCCGAAATAATTGTTCTTAAATTTTCAGCCTCAACTGTCTGAATTTGAATCTGGCTTTCTAATTGTTCCACCGCGATTCTTTTTTCACTTTCCTTATTTTCTAACTCAATTATTCTACTAGAAACACCTGCGGTCTTTTCGTCAATAGATGCTATAATTTCTTCAAGCTTTATTTTTTTATGGATATTTTCGTCGGTTAATTTTTGAACTTCAGCTTTTAACAACTCAGATTTATCTTCTTCTTCCCTAAGTTTTGCCGCAAGATTTTCTATTCTGGATATTATATCCTTTTCCTGGCTTTCTAAAGAAATTATTCTTGTGGATTTATCATCTAATTCTTTTTGACTCAAAATTAATTTGTCTGTCAAGTCCGCAATCAATACTTTCTTTTGCTGCTCTTCTGCAACAAGTACATCAACAGCACTTTTTAATGAACTGTATTTTAGTTCACTTACTTCAAGTTCATCATTTAACTTAATTAACTTTGCAGAATAAAAATTTTCCTTTGTATCCAGATCATTTATTTCTTGTTGTTTGATCTTTATTGCCTCTTCTTCGTGTTTCAATCTTTCAACTAACTGAGTAAGTTTTAATCTTCCACTTGATAATTCTTGGTGCAGATTATCAAGTTCTGCTTTAGCGGGGAGTATTTTTTCAGAGAGCATTTCGTTGGTTTGATATAACTGCTCTGAGATTCTTTGCAGTTCTGCTTTTTTTACTGACTCTTCTTCTTCAAGTTTTGCCAATTTTTCTTTAACCAGTTCAACTTCATTCTCTTTTTGTTCAACCTCCTTATTTAATTCATTTATTCTAAAAGCTTTTGATTGCTCCTCCGATAACAAGTTTTTTGCAATTGAAGATTTTTCTACAATTAAGTTTTCATCTTTACTTATTTGATCTGATAATTCAATTATTAATGATTTTCTATTTTCTATTTCATTTGCTAATTGAGATAGTTCTGACCTAAGCTCTTCAGATTTAGATTCCTGCAACGAGAGTTCATGATTTAACTTTTCAACTTGCCCTAATTTATCTTGTTCCATCAATTCAAGTTCTCTAAAACGAATTCTTTTTTGATCAAGATGTGTTTCATCAATCTGAATCTGACTTTCAAGATCTAATATTTTTTTACTTTTAAGCTCTTCATCTTCAGTTAATTTTGCAATCTCAGATTTTATCACTTCAAGTCTTAATTCCTGTTCTTTTGCTTCGCGAGAAATTTCTTCAATCCAATGAATTCTTTCTTTACCGATCTTATCAAGATCCTCTAGATTCTGTTTTTTATCATCCGAAAGAGTTTCCTTAGATTTTATCTGACCAAAGACTTTAGAAATAAGCGAACTCTTTTTATTTTCTTCATCCTCTAATGAATTTATCCTTGATTGAAGTGCTTCAACCTTTTGCTTTTGATCATCTGCTTGTCTTACTAATTCTCTTAATTGCTTTTTGCGAGATTCTTCTTCTTCATAAAGATCGGCAATCTTAACTCCCAGATAATCAGCTTGTTTTTTCTTTTCCTTTACTTCGTCATCCAATTCTTTAATTATTTCAATGGAGTGATTTTCTTTTTCTTTTAGACTAAATAATTTTTGATTTAACTGAGTAATTTCTATTTCTTTTTCGTGTATTTCATTCAAAACCCTGTGTTGTTCATTTGTTAGCTCTGATATCTTGTCCTCAACATCATTAGCCTCCTGGTAAGATTTTGTGAGCTTGTCGTTATTTAGCAAATCAAATTCTTTTTTCTTGGCTTCAATTTTTTCGATTAATTCATCTTCAAGAGAATTAAGCTCATCAATTTTTTCTTCTGCTGCAAAAATTTTATCACTTAACCCTTCGTATTCACTATTGAGAGCTTCAATTTCTTTGTTTTTACGTTTTATAAGATCATCATCAATGTTTATATCCAGATTTTTTAAGCTTTCATCGCTGCTTATCTGGTTTTTTATTTTATCAATTCTGGAAGAATATTCAAGTAGTGTGTTTTGCTCTTCAAGTTTTAAACTTTTAAGATTAAGAATTTCTTTATTTAATCCTTCAATATCAGCTTTGGTTTGTCTTTTTTGCTCACGTAGGATTTCAATTTCGCCGGCAAGAGAAAGTTTACGATCATTAAGATCAGAGACTTCCATTCTCATTTTCTTTAGTACGTCATTAAGATGACGAACATTATCTTCTTTTTCAGTTATACTGTTAATTCTAAAAAGAAGTTCTTCGTTTTCTTTCTCTAATTCTCGTAAACGTTTATTCTCAAATAAACCCATAATGGCTCCTGTTAAGTATGCCTATATTATCGAAAATATTAGATAATTATATAATATTTAGAAAAGAAATTAGCTATTGTGCGGTTAAATTTCAATTTAACAAATTTTTACAACCTGTAATTCTTACCTGTCGCAGCAGTCGCTAAAATCACTATAAATTACCTTCACGATAACGTTTTCTAAAATTTATTTTTTCGATTTGTCTTTCTATGATTAGATCAGCAAGTTTTTCTGGAATGGAAACTTTGTTTCGGGAAGAAAACAATTCAGCAAGCTTTTTTTCACTTATATCTATTCTATAAAGTGTGTTGATGAGAAGACTATAGTTTTTATCAAGCAGTTCTCTCATCTTTTCAGTAAGATATTTTCTAAACTCCTCCAGTCTTTCAAAATCATTATTTGGAATTAATGATGAATAATCATTTTTCACAAAGTCTTTTGAAACAAATTTTTGGATTGAATGTACTTCTTCGTTGTTAAGATCTTCTATCATCATTTAAATCTTTAAGCTAATAACTAAAAATACATCTTGCATAAAATTACGATCATCTAAAATTATTTTTGAAAGCTTATATCTTATGCCCAAAATAAACGGTGTAAATTCATAAGATAGTCCAGTATTAATTCCTATTAAAATTGGTAAAGGAGATTTTTCCGTGTCTGTAACTAAGGGACTAATTTCATTTACATCACCAGTAATAATAGATGAGTGATTATCATCGACACAATAACCAACTGAAAATCCTATTAAAAAACTTGGAAAATATTTAGTAAAAATTTCGCGAACTTCAAATAATGCGGCAGCCTCTAATGTTATATAGCTAGAAGTCTCTTTTTCAATCAAGATACTCCCAGGTTTTTCAATGGAAGTGAATTGATTAGTGTTGTATTCTCTATAATTGTTTAAAGTAATTTCTATCTGAAAATTTAATTCATCTTTATTTATAATACCGTTGTGATAGACTCCTAACATAAATCCAGGTTTAGCATCTGGAAAATCAGAAAATATTGGTTTAGAGAACTCTAACCCGGCTATTAGTCCACCATACTGTGCAAAAGCATTGCTCCAAAATACTAAAACAATTAGTGCTAAAAATTTTTTCACCCGTCAAGCCTTCCTAATTTATAATGAAGTAATAACTTATAACAGGCATAAGTAAAAAACACTGCAGCAAAAACATCTATAGTATAATGAACATGCTGGATTAAGACACATATTGCAACAACAATAGTACTTACAAAAAATATGATTTTAATAATCTTTTTTTCGGTTACAAGAAAAAGAATAAGTAAAGTTGCAGTGTGTCCAGAAAAAAACAAATCTTTTGTTAGTGTTTGCCCTGATCCAAAAAATTCTACAAATGGGTCTTTTAGTAATATCATTTTTTCAGGTGGTTCCAATGGTAAAAGAAACATTGATATTATCCTAACAATAGCCATAAAAGTATAAAGTTGTAAAGCAAATAAAAGTTGCTGCGGGTTTTTGAGCAAAGTTAAAATTGCTACGGTTAAAGAGATATAAATTAGACCAAATGTTATCCACGTTAAATCAATTGGATTAAAGAGGGCGAGGATTGGATCAGATAGAAGTGAACCTGACCGGTTTTCAACAAAATTAACAAATCTTGCCAAGCCTGTTAAAGTAATAGCTAATAAAATAAGGCTAAAGAAAAATTCATTTCTGTTTTTTTTATTTGATAAAAATTCTTTCCAGTTCATAGTCCCCTGAATGTTAAATAATTAAAACTTTATGTGTCCAAGAAAGTAAGGTAGCATACTTCTCCACGTTGGCCAATCATGCGGTTGATCATGGCCCCATAAATCCAACCAATGTTTTACCCCACGTGCATTAAGCATATTTGATAATTGCTTTGAAGCTCCCGGATCTTCATAATTTCCCTGACCAGAGGCAATGATTATTTTACCCTTTCGCATATGATCAAACATAAAGTTATCATCCCAGCGCGGCAAATAATCTACAGGGGAATTGAAATAAACATTATCATCAAAGTATCCTTTTGTATAGCTCTTAAGATCATAACTACCACTCATAGCTATTGTACCACTAAAAATATCAGGACGTCTGAAAAAATTATTTGCGGCGTGAAGTGCGCCCAAAGAAGCACCTGTAGTTACTATAGGTACTAGCCCTTTGCTATGATTATGAATAAATGGAACAACCTCTTCAATGATGTACCGATTGTATTGTTGATGACGAATCGCTTTTTGAGCTGGATGCATATGATTATTTAACCAGCTTTCACTATTAATACTATTTATCGAATAAGCCTTTAATTTACCATCACGCAAATAAGCACCAATTGAATCTATCAATTTAAACCTTTCATACTCAAGATAATCAGCAGCCGCTGTGGGAAACATAAGCAAAGCATAGCCATAATGTCCATAAACAACTATTTCCATTTCCTTATTTAAATTTGGACTATACCAGCGATGAATTTCTCTACTCATTGAAACTCCTTATAGAATGAAAAGTTTACTGTGAAAGTAAGGAAATGAGTTAATATTTGAAAAAAAAATTGCAATTTTTTGGATTTTTAAGAAATAGCTAATTATTATACTTGTTTTTTAAGCAAAATTAAGTTTTTTCACTACTGTTTGCTTTATATCATTTTTTAAAGAAAAAATACACAACTCTAAAAAAACTATTTGCATTTAAATAATGACTTATTATTTTTACAGCAGTTATAAAATTGTACTTGGTAATAAGTCCTCCCCCAAGCTTATTATCAGTACTACCCCGATGTTTAACCCCGACATCGGGGACTTTTTTTTTAAAACCGTTTTGAAACTTCATTTTAAGAACATTCTAAGTATTCCAAACCGATAGTAACTATATCATGATTTCCAAATCGATTATAGGGATGATAACCAATCTTTATTTAATTTATAACAGTTAAGTGTAATTACATTTGCAAAGTTTCCAAATCATATTACTTTAGTGGTGTGTTTTTTGTTATATGTAATAATTGAATGGTATTTTTTTAAGGCATTGTTAAAGATGAATCCAAGTGTAATTATTCTATTCCAATTTTTTATCTTCTTTGTTATTGGTTGTAATAAAAACGAATCGCCAACAGAAAATCAAAATCCGTTTTCTGAATTAACGAAAAGCAGTAAACGAGGTCTTGCATATAACCTAACAAATTCAGCAGATCTGGATACGTTAAAAGGTGGAGTTTCATGGTGGTATAACTGGCATTACTCAACATCAGCACCGACAGATTATTATAATAATTATCAAATGGAATTTATTCCAATGTTGTGGGGCGGAAATACCAGCTTAAATGACATGGCACAAGTTAAAAATTTTATTCTTAGTCACCCTGAAATCAAATACCTTCTTATCATGAACGAACCCAATTTAGTTGATCAGGCAAACAGAACACCAGAGGAAGCAGCTACCGACTGGATTAAGTATGAACATGTTATTTCTGATTTAGCTGCAGAACAGCGAACCGTTTATCTTGTTGGACCGGCTATGAATTGGGGAACTATGACAAACTACTCAGACCCCATTGTTTGGCTTGATGCTTTTTATGCAGCGTACAAATCTGCAAATGGCGGCAGAGTTCCAAGAATAGATTATCTAGCTTTTCATTGGTATGATTATGGACTTACAGCACAGTTGGATAGGTTACAAAAATATGGTAAACAGATATGGATAACTGAAATGGCTAACTGGAATCCCCAAATAAATTCTTACCAAAGACAAGCCGCTCAAATGGTAGAGATGGTTAATATTTGCGAAACCAGATCTGATGTATTTAGATACGCATGGTTTATTGGTCGTGGTAGTTTACCAGATTCCAAGTTTACATATTTATTCAATAGTGGTTCTGGTGAGTTAAATGAACTCGGTAAATTATATATAAGTCTACCTTTTACAAACTAAAGTATATTTTAATACAACTTTTTTGAAATAGAAAAGTTTAACTATTTATTAAGCGCCTCTTCAATTGCTTGATTTACTAATGGTTCCATTATTTTGTAACCTGCTTCGTTAGGATGAACCCCATCTTCTGAAAACTCTTTCTTTAGTGCATTTCGTTCATCAGCCATAGGGGTAAAAAAATCTACGTAAATAATTTCATTTTTAGTTGCGTAGTTTTTTATCCATTTATTCAGATTCACGATTTTTTTTGCAGGTTCAAGTCCTGGTTTCCATGGATAATCGTATGCAGGCAGTACTGAACAAAGAATAACTTTAATATTGTTGGCTTTTGCAATCTCAACCATAGATGCAATATTATCTTCAATCATTTCCAAGGTAGAAGGACCAGTGTTACCTGCAATATCATTTGTACCAGCTAATATAACAACAACTTTAGGCTTCAAATTTACAACATCGGGTCTGAATCGAACAAGCATTTGTGGAGTTGTTTGTCCACTTATGCCTCTATTAACATAGGACTTATCTGCAAAAAACTCTGGATTAACTTCACCCCAACCCTGAGTAATTGAGTTACCCATGAAAACAACACGATTTTCACTAATTGCTGGTAAACCAATTTTTAAATTATCATCTTTGTACATGCCTAAATTCGGCCAGTCGTTGTTTTGTGCAATTAATGTTTGTTCCATAAATGATAAACTTAAAATGATAAAGAGTGCTGTTTGAATATGTTTCATACTATTAAACTCAATTCTTCTTCACTTAATAAATCAATGTCTGAATAGCATGAGCAGGAATTATAAGCTCAACGGCATCATTTGTACCAACATACAATTTGTATTTTATTTCAAGATCACTTTGATTCATTACAACGGTAGCTGTTTTTCCATCTTCATTAAGAAACGATGTGCTAAGTATATGACTTCTGCTGCTAACCGTACTAATACGTTTTGCATTTGGTTTTATAAATTTCGAAAAATGTCCAATGTAATAATATGATGGTGTATAAATTAATTCTCCTGTTCTTGTATCTCCGTGCAGAGGAGCAAAGCAAAAGTTTTCAACGTGATTTGGTCCGCCTTTTTCATCAAGTAAAATATTCCAGTCAGTCCATCCAACAGTTCCATTATTAAAATCGTTTATCATTGATCTTCCATAACGCTCAGCATTTTTCCAAGTCTGATAACCATCTTGTCTGAAACTTTCAGCGCAACCTTCTGTAAACATTAGATACTTATCAGGAAAAGATTCGTAAACATTTCGTATGTTGTCATACATTTCCTCGCCGCCTGCCCACGATTCATACCAATGGAAACCAGTTCCCCAAGCGTATTTTGAGGCTTCGGGATCCTGATAAATTGTATTTGCTCTGTGATTAATTAAATCACGGTTATGATCCCATACAATAATTTTTTTATCAGCAAACCCTTCTCGATACATAGTTGGCCCGAGATAATTTTTTAAAAAATCTCTTTCTTCTTCTGCAGTAAAAATGCAGGATTCCCATCTCTGTGTAGCCATTGGCTCGTTCTGTAATGTTATTCCCCAAACAGAAATTCCTTCATTCTCATAAGCGTGAATAAATTTTGTATAATAGTTTGCCCAGGATTGAGCAAACTCAGGTAAAAGTTTACCCCCCTTTAACATATTATTGTTATCTTTCATAAAAGCCGGGGGACTCCACGGACTAGCGTAAAACAGCAAACTACCGCCTGCAGTTACTATCGCTTTTTTGATAAGGGGAATGCGATACTGTTTATCATGCTGAATACTGAATGAGTTTAATTCTTTATCGCCTTCAGTAACGTAAGTGTAACTACCTGAGCTAAAATCGCAGCTATGAATATTAGTCCGAATAATCGAATAGCCGATGCCCTTTTCTTTATCAAAGTAAGCAGTTAAAAATTCCTGCTGTTTATCTATTGGAAGTTTAGCAAACACTTCTGCCGATGCATCAGTTATTGCGCCACCAATACCGATAAAAGACTGATACTGTTTTTGAGGATTAACAAAAACAGCAACTTCTGATTCTATTGGTTGAGGTGTGTCTTCAAACTTTAATTCACCTGTTAAAGCCAATCTATCGTTTGTGTTTGATGCTGTTGTATAAACCTTAACTTTTTCACCTGAAATATTTTTTATCATAACTGTTTTATTTGTGTAGGATGAGCCTGAACATCCATAAAATATAAATACAATAAAAAGGTTAAGTATTAAATTCTTCATTTCTGCTTTCTATGCCGGAATTGAATGATTAAAAACATTGTTGATTTTACTCTTCGAAATTACTCAATGGAATTTATCACAACAATATGTTAAACAGATAAATTATTAAGCTGAACTATAGTTCTTTCACCAAGCCAGAATATTTTCTCTCAATCTTAAATCCAAAACGATAAAAATATTCAGGACGGAAAAAACCGGTAGTTACAAACTTTATGTTTTCAGATTTTATTCTGCTAAATAATTCATTCATTATTCCCTCGCTAATTCCTTTTCTCCTATAACGATTTGATACAACGATCTTTTCCATATGTACAGTAACCTCATCGCTTTGAAAGTAAAACGAACCGCCTATAATAAAACCTCGATCAGAAACAGCTACAAGAAATTGATGTTCCGGTCTAAAGTTTACATTTAGATTCGCTTCAAGATAAAGCTGATGAAGCTTGGATATTTCTTTCGGATTAATTGGATTTCTAATTGTATAAATATTTCCATCATCATCCTGCAATTGCACAACAAGATTAGGCTGCCCGGCTATCTCCGATTTGATACTTAGCAATGCGGCTGTATCTGAAGGTTTTAAATGAGGATAGCCTAAGCGAGTAATAAAGTAAGTTTCCTTTTCATCAAGCTCAAATTCAAAATGCAAAGTATTAATTAGTTTCAAAGATTCTTCTTTTGATATTTTACGATGTCTCTGTTTTCTTACAAGCTCGCGTAAAACATCTTTAAATCTTTGTGGTGAATTATAAAAAACTGTTTCTAAAAAAAATCTTGTACGTGCTGCCGGATACTGTTCTTCCAAGTCAAATAATCTATATGTTTCATACAATTCATATATCATTTCTGATTGTGCAGATAAAGAAGCACTGCGATTAAGACCGTACCATCTATGAAATCTTTTTACAGCAAAGTAAAGCTGCTTGGGCAAGAAACCATGATCTTTTACATTATGAATGAATGAGTTGATTCTGGAAATAATTTCTTCTTTTTTGGTAATTTCAGATGTTCCAAGTTCCCGTCTGAATTTATTAATCAAACCTATTCCATTATCAAGTCCTTCAGCTTCAATAATTCCAGAAAATATTCCATTCCAAACAGAAGCCTTTTTAATTTCGGGATATTTTTCTTCGGTTTGCTTAACAAAGCTTTCATAGAAGTTCATTATAAAAGCTAGTGTTGATTCAGTTTTTCTTCTTTTTGAAAATGATGTAATTATACAGCCTGTTTGATAATCGTGAGGAGAAACAATAAGACCATCCGGCGTTGTATCTGTAAGCTCCATTTTCATATCCGATAACTTCCAGAACTTTATATACGCCGAAGCTGCATTCCAAACAAAAAACTTCCATAGATTGCGAAGTTTTTCAATTGTTAGCTTATCATTTCGTTTATATTCTCGTCTGATAAATCTTTCAACAGATTCATCTCCAACAAATTCTTCAGTCCATAAATTATAATCTTCCCACAGTCCGCCAAGTTTTGCTGCTAACTTTTCTCCTCTAACTTCTGTTCCTGCAATCACTTTCCATTTAATTTCTTCTTCAACCATTTCTGAAGGTTCATTATGATTAAGATGAATTGCAAGATCGAATCCGCCTTGAAATCTTGTTTGAACTGTAACGCGAAAAACTGATCTGCTTTCAGATTCAGAATATTTACTTATCCAAACTCCGGATGGAAGTATATTGTTCAATGAAATTAAAACGTGTCCTGAAAAAAGGAAAATTGCTTCACGAATAATTTGTTTCTCACTAATCGCTCTTCTAAGTATTGATTGATCAGCTTCTGAAATTGCCTGATCAAAAATCAGAACATCATCCCAGCGGTATTCTTCTCCGGTTTCAGGATCGATTGCCACTCGCTGATTTTGACCAAGCCATGCAGTAAATTGATTTCTGATTTCTATTCTAGATTTTAATGCAATTGCTCTTAAATCTTTTGTGCTTCCGTAAAGTTCGTATTGTAAAAAAAATCTTCTTATTCTCTCATAGCTTGATGGATGATTGACGCCGTAACTAACAAGCAGCTCAAACAGATTTGGTATTGAAGATTTACTTAAATGTGTTTTAGATGTTACAGTCGAAATACGATTTTCAATTACTGTTTCAATTTCACGCAGATTTTCATCACCTCGACTGGTATTATCAATTGCAATAATTATTTCCTTATTCAGAAAACCCCGATCAATCTCTGCATATAATTCTAAAAGCTTACGGAAATTATCTTTACGAAACGATTGCAAGGCAGATAAAAACATTTTACGCTTAATAGAAATGTCATTTATCAGTATAGGTCTAAAAGCAATTTCTAATGCTAGTTTATAGTGGGTTGATTTTGAATCTTTAAGTATCTCAGAAAAGTATTCAATTGCCTTAATATTATCTCCTATCAAATCAGATTGAAGCATAACCATTGCAAAGTGTAAACCCAAAATAGAAATTTCTTTTGCCGTTAATATGTCTCTAAAGTTTGTTCTCAATTGATCATCACTATTAACTGTGTTTATTCGTTCAACAAATTCGACGTTTTTTTCAGCTTCTGTTTTTCTATACCACCTGAATATTCCATGTCCGGCAAACTCAACTAATTTAACATTTCCGAGCCAATAAAAAGGATTTGTAAGTATATCCTGTAAATCAATCTGTTTTGTGTTTATGCGATATGAAAAACTTCCAATTTGGAAAATATTCTCTAACTCATTAATATTTTTAATTAATAATGTTGAATTGAACTTGGGAATTGAAATAGTATGATCTCTTAAAAAAACATCTCGACTCAAAGCACCTTTCTCACGTAAAAACCAATTAGGGATTTTTACTTCATATTTGCCAAGAGGAAGTGACAGATGATCCTTTTGATACATTGATTGGATAATCTCTTCGAAATTCTTTTCGATAACCCTTCTCTTGTATGTTCCCTTGGGTGTCATCTCTCCATTAGCATCATCAAAAGCACGGTTGATAATTCTGAAATCCAGTATTCTTTCAAACGGTGCAAGAAAATTATTCACGCTTACAATTACTGTAGAAAAATATTCCTGCCTTTGCTGCTCATCCATATTTTTTAATGGGGAGTGTTCAGATTCAAGATCAGGGAAAATTAAAACCGTGTTAAAAGGACGATGATCACCAGCAAGAAAAACCTGTTTTACAAATTCAAAATCACGAAACAGATTTTCAATTTTTTGCGGCGCAATCGTTTCGCCTTTTACATTTTTATAAATCTCTTTTTTACGATCTATTATTTCTATAAATCCATCTTTATCCATCCGCATTACATCACCGGTTGCAAGCCAGCCTTCAGCATCAAATGTTTCTTCAAACTTCTGATCGTAATAATTTTGCATTACATAAGGACCTCGAATTAATATTTCGCCATCATCTCCAAGTTTAATTTCAATTCCCGGTAATGCTTTGCCAAGTGAGTTTTCACGATATTGAAACGGCGGTGTCATTGTAATTCCGCCTGTTGCTTCGGTCATACCAAAACCGCTCATTAACTCAACACCGTATCTCTGCAGAAATCTAAAAATATCCGGCGGAAGAAAACCTGCGGCTGAAAGTCCCCATTTAAGATTACCGCCAGTTGCGTTAACAACGGCATCTTTTATTTTTTCATCATCATCAACTTCAACATCAATACGAGTTGTTATATATTCATAAAGTTGTATCCACTTTTTAGGAATTGAAATAAAAATACTTGGTTTAACAAGACGCATATTATCAATCATCGTTTCAACAGAAGGATTTTCCATAAAACAATATTCCGCTCCCCAAAAAATCGCTCCTGTCATTTCAAGCCATCTGCCAAAGGTGTGATACAATGGAAGGAAAGCAAGATAACGATCAGCATCGCTTATGCTTGGTATTGCCATTGCGCGGCAAAATCTTTTATATACAATGTTTGTGTGAGAAAACATTATTCCCTTTGGCTCGCCTGTGGTACCCGATGTGTACATTAAAGTTGCAAGTGAATCTGGTTTTATTTGCGCTTCTGTTTTTATGTTATGATCAGATGCCATTGCTTTAAACTCTTCAAAGCTAATTACCCAATCTTCAGCAGCATTACCCTTTAACATAACCACAGTTTTAAGAAATGGGGTTTCTTTTTTTATCGATCTTATTTTTGCAAGCTGTTTTTCATCATCAGCAAAAAGTATTGGCGCTTTGGTTTGATTAAGTATATAAGAAATATGTTCTGATACTGAGTTTGCGGGAATCATCGCGTTTACAATTCCGGATGTTAAACATGCAAGATCCAGCATAACCATTTCTAAACTGTTTTCAAGAAGGAATGCAATAATTTTATTTTCGCTTTCAATTTCAAAAAGGATGTGATTGATTGATGAACGGTGTGATGAAACTAGCTCAGAAGTTTTTTGCCAGCTATAATCAATCGTGCTGCTATCTTTAATTATCCTGAAAAGACTTTTCTTTTTGTACTGATTAACGCGCTGATTAAACAATACATTAAAAGTGTACTTGCTTTGAACAATGAGTGAATGAATTAAACTATCCCATCTTCGCTCATCAGAAATCTTTAGAAGGAAAGATGAATAGCGAAAAAGATTTAAATAGTTATGGACGATTGAAATTATTTTTTTATTGGATTGATTTGATAGTGAAGCAAGATATTCTCCAAATCCAAAAAACTGATCCTTATCCATATTTTCCATAAAAAGATTTGCAAGTTCACTGCTTAAAAGTCCATCAAAAATATTTTGCCATTGTTCAGTATCCGGTTCATTAGCTAGCTGGTTACAGCTAACAGCACGACTAAGCTCTATGCGAAGATTAATTATAAAATCATCAATCTCGCTTTGTTCTAAAGCTGCTTTACCCGCAAGTAGTTTATCATTTAATTCAGTTAATGATGAATTGGACTGGTTGTTCATTTTATACTCTGTAAAAAGAGAATTAAAAATTGTTTTTAGGAATATAATAATTTATTGAGCAGAATGTTTGTAAAAATAATTTACGCAAAATTTTTTCTTCGTATAGTTTATTTCAGCTTAAGGCTTCACTTATTGTGAAGTATAATTATTTTATCAAAGTAATAAATCAAAGCTAATATATTTTTAATTTATGAATCATTTAATAGAGTAACGAAGTCTTCATTCAGTTACAATTCAAGAAAATTGTAAAGGCAAAAAATATTGCAGATATATTTAAAGAGATGTTTATTGATGCGGAAATATTTGCATCTGTTTTACAACAACTAAGAACAGAAATTTAAGACCCTAAATAACTTTTTGTTTACTCTTTTTCCTGGCTCATCAAATGTTCAAAGAATTCCATATTTGGTGAGGCGGAATTTGAGATTATAATTTTTATAATTGCCGTAAGCGGAACAGAAAGCAGCATTCCAACAATTCCCCAAATATATCCCCACAACAAAACCGAAAGCAAAATTAATAATGGATTTAAGTTTAAACGTTTACCAAGAATCATTGGCTCAGCAACATTAAATGCAAGAGTTTGTATGCCGGCCATTAGTGCGAGCACTAGAATCATTGTTCCAACAGAATCAAATTGAACTAGTGCAAAAAGAACCGGAAACACCAACGCAATTGCAGAACCAATAGTTGGGATGAAATTGAATAGAAAGACAAATAAACCCCAAACGATTGGATAATCAACTCCAACAATTGAAAGTACAATTGTAGTTACAATGCCAGCTGACAGGTTAACTCCAACCTTAGCAATAATATAACGTTGTATTTGTTCAGTTATTTTCTTGAATGTTGATTCAAGCTGCTGTTCACGCTCGTGTCTTTCTTGTTGAAACTTATCTAAAAGTTTTTGTTCATCTTCAGTGACGCCTGAGTGTTGAATATTTCTTTTGATTTCTTTTAACTCAGGACTAACTTTTTTGAAAACATACCTTCGTCTAATTGCTTTGTAGATTGTTTCGTTTCCGGAAAGAACAAACAAAAAGAAAAACAACACAAATAAAATATTTCCAAGTAAAGAAACGGTTGAGGAAAACAATCCGCCAGCGAGATTTTGAATATTAAGTTTTGCTAGCAGTTGATCGAAAGAAAACTGTGTAAAGAATGGATCTGTTAAGCCCCAGGAAATAGAAATTGATCTTACCATATTACTTAACTTTTCACCGTAAATTGGCAAGCCTTCACCAAACTGAAGAAATGAATCTACAATAATTCTTCCGACTCCATATAATAACCCAAATATTATTACAAGGTCAATTAAGGTAACAAACAGCATTGGAATTTTTTTATTATCTAACCAATTATTTAGAGGAGAAAAAACGAAGAAAAGAAAAATTGCAATAAGCAACGGAATAAAAATATGTCCCAGTTCTTTAAGGACTATTCCGATAACAACTATCCCTATAATGGTAATAAAGAACTTTACAACGTTATCTGTTTGTGTTTTTTGTAACATAATTCTGTTTTAATTATTTAACCAATTCGCTGGGAGTTTGGGGTGTAGATAATAAATGCTCAAACAACTCCCAGCGTTTTTGTGGATTATCATTTATTCCACCTTTACGCTCTATATAATCTTTAACGATATCCATTCCAAGATTATAATTTATCACATAGCTTCTGTACTTTTCGATAAACGAGACATACTTATCAGCACTTTCTTTTGTACGCAAAGCATTCTTTTGTAACCAGCTTACCGTTTGCTCACGATTCCAGATTCCATCAAGATAATTTCTTGCAGCTTCATTACC
>CXWK01000821.1_pt1 | contig 19423 bp, 16 predicted proteins | sample 590851 | NCBI WGS metagenome assembly CXWK01 (sample SAMEA3498364, study PRJEB10139) | wastewater metagenome | biome: wastewater treatment plant; material: activated sludge | place: Denmark | collected 2014-08-01 | reverse complement strand
TCGGACGCGTCGGCGGACTGGTTTACGCCACGCGGCGCGCGAATGCGCACGAGCGTGATCGGCGGCTACGACCCGATCAAGGCAAGCCCGGACTGGATTCCGCGCCGGTGCTCAGCATCCTCAAGATCGCCGTGCCCTCCGGCGCCACCTACGTGCTGATGGCGGTCGAATCCCAATTCGTGAACGTGATGCTCGCGAGCGCCGGCGCCGCCGCAACCTCTCTGCTCGCAGCGTGGGCCGTGTACGAGCGCTCGGTGCGCTTCATGGCGATGCCAGCGATCGCCACCAGCGTCGCGATGCTGCCGCTCGCGGCGCGCCTCCACGGCACCGGCGACTATGCCCAAGTGCGACGCGAACTCAGTGTTGGAGTGCGCGCCTCCATGCTCTACGCGCTCCTGCTGGTCGTACCGCTGACTTTGCTGCTCGGCCCACGGGTGGCCGCCGCGCTCAGCGACGCGCCCGAAACTCTCGCCTTCGCGCACGAAGCCATGCTTTGGCTCCCGCTCACCGTGGCGGCGATCGCGCCTTTCATGCTGGCGCGCTCCGCGTGGGACGGCATGGAGCGGCCACTGCGCGGACTGACGGCATCCATCGGGCGCAGCTTCGTGCTGCAGATTCCGGCCGTCTGGCTCGGACTGCGCCATCACGAAGCGCTCGGTCTGAGTCCGATGCTCGGCGTGGCCTTGGCATCGCTCGCGGCGACTGCGGTTGCCAGCCTGAGTTTCTGGTTCTGGTCGTCCGCGTCGTTGCGCCGGCTGGCGGCGGCGACGCGGACTCCTCAAGAACTCGCGTGAGGGCGGGAAGCTCGGTCTAGCCCTCGTCCGGTTGGGAGCCGCGGCTTGCCGCCGTGGCCTCGGCCGGTTCGGCCGGAATCGGAACGAAGGACAGACGATCTTCGCCCTCCACGCGGTCCACCTCGACCAGCGAGTTGGCAGGCAAGGCGCCTTTGAGCATTTCCTCGGCGAGCGGATCCTCGACGAAGCGCTCGATGGTGCGGCGCAGTGGACGCGCGCCGTACTCCGGTCGGTAGCCTTGCGAGAGCAGGAAGTCGCGCGCCGCATCGGAGAGATGCAGCACCAGCTTCTTCTGCTTCATGCGGTCCTCGACCTTGCGCAGCTCGAGATCCACGATGCCGAAGAGGTCTTCGCGCTGCAGCGGATTGAAGTACACGATCTCGTCGAGGCGGTTGAGGAACTCCGGGCGGAAGAAGCGCGTGACTTCGTCCTGGATTCCCTCGCGGATCTTCGACTCTTGCGTCGCGACGTTCGCGATGAAGCCGACGCCGCCGCCCGCCTGCACCACGTGGGCCCCGATGTTCGAGGTCATGATCAGGATCGTGTTGCGGAAGTCCACGTGGCGTCCGAACGAGTCGGTGAGCCGGCCTTCCTCCATGATCTGGAGCAGCATGTTGTAGACGTCCGGGTGTGCCTTCTCGATTTCGTCGAAGAGGATCACCGCGTAGGGCCGGCGCCGCACCTGCTCGGTGAGCTGGCCGCCCTCTTCGTAGCCGACGTAGCCCGGAGGCGATCCGATCAGGCGCGAAGCATTGTGCTTCTCCATGTACTCGGACATGTCAATCGCGATCAGCGCTTCCTCGCTGCCGAACATGAACCGCGCGAGTTGTTTCGAGAGCCAGGTCTTGCCGACGCCCGAAGGGCCGAGGAACATGAAGCAACCGGTCGGTCGGTTCGGATCCTTGAGACCCGAGCGCGAACGGCGCACCGCGCGCGCGACGGCGCTGATCGCCTCCTTCTGACGCACGACCGTACGGCTCAATTCGTCTTCCATTTGGAGCAGGCGTTCGGCTTCCTCCTTGGCGAGCGAAGTGAGCGGGATGCCAGTCATCTTCGAAACCGTTTCCGCAATCACTTCACGGTTGACGGTGGGACGCGCCTGATCCTCGCTTTCGGCGTTCTTCCACTGCGCAAGCCGCGCGTCACGCTCTCGGCGCAACTGGTAGGCCTCGTCGCGGCGGCGCGCGGCCGCCTCGAAGTCCTGGTCGCCGACCGCAGCCTCCTTGGCGCGCTCGAGCTCCTCGATGCGCTTCTCGAGGTCCGACAGATCCGGCGGCGGCTTCATGGTGCGCAGCCGCAGCCGCGCGCCCGCCTCGTCAATCACGTCAATCGCCTTGTCGGGCAGAAAACGCGCGGTGATGTACTTGATGCTCAAGTCCACCGCGCTCTCGAGCGCGCCATCGGTGTACACCACCTTGTGGTGGTCGGCGTAGCGCGGGCGCAGGCCGTTGAGGATCGCGACCGTGTCGTTGCGCGTCGGCGGCTCCACGATCACGGACTGGAAGCGGCGCTCGAGCGCGCCGTCCTTCTCGATGTGCTTGCGGTATTCGTCGAGCGTGGTCGCGCCGATCACCTGGATCTCGCCGCGCGAGAGCGCAGGCTTGAGCACGTTGGCGGCGTCAATTGCGCCCTCCGCGCCGCCGGCGCCGACCAGGGTGTGGATCTCGTCAATGAAGAGCACCACGTTGCGGGCGCGCTTCACCTCGGTCATCACCGCTTTGATGCGCTCCTCGAACTGACCGCGGTACTTGGTGCCGGCCACCATGCCGGCGAGGTCGAGCGAAACGATGCGCCGATTGCGCAGGATCTCGGGCACGGTCCCACTGATGATGGACTGCGCCAGACCTTCGACGATCGCGGTTTTGCCGACGCCGGGCTCACCCAGCAGCACCGGGTTGTTCTTGGTGCGGCGCGAGAGCACCTGCACGACGCGCTCGATCTCGTCGGCGCGTCCGATCACCGGATCCAATTCGTGCTTGCGCGCGCTCTCGGTGAGGTCGCGGCCGAAGGTGTCCAGAGCCGGCGTCTTCGACTTGCCCTGCGGCTGCGGAGCGTCCGGCTGGCTGGTCTCTTCCTCGGCGTCCTCCTCGTGGTCCGAAGGCCCGCCGAGGAATTCGATCACCTCTTCGCGCACGTCCTCGAGTTTGACTCCGAGCGAGCGCAGCACGTGGGCCGCGATGCCTTCCTGCTCGCGCAGCAGCGCCAGCAGCAGGTGTTCGGTTCCGATGTAGTTGTGGCTCAGCGTGTTCGCTTCTTCGAGCGCGAGCTCCACCACTTTCTTGGCGCGCGGCGTGAACGGAATCTGCACCGCCGGTTCGGTGGCGGGTCCCGGCTTCACGATCTTCTCGACCTCGCGACGCAGCTTGTCGAGATCGATCTCGAGGGACTTGAGGACGTTGGCGGCGACGCCCTGTCCTTCCTGGACCAGGCCGAGCAGGATGTGCTCCGTCCCGATGTACTCGTGGTGCAGGCGCTGGGCCTCGCGACGGGCGAGGCTCATCACCTTCCTGGCGCGCTCGGTGAACTTGTCGAACATGGGTGTGGCCCTCTCCTCCTGCCTTATCGGTTCTGGGAAGCTTCCCCCTTGACCTAGTCCAGGACGTCCTCTCGTTCCAGACTGGCTTCCAGGTTGCGGATGCGGTCGCGCAGGCGCGCGGCCGCCTCGTATTCCTCGCGCGCGATCGCCTCGTGCATTTCGGCACCGAGGCGGTCGAGTTCGCTCTCTTCGGCCGGATCGCAGTGTTTGGAGAAGCCCTGCAGGCGATCGAGCAACTCCGGCACCTGCGCGCCGAAGACCGTGTAGTCGCGTGGACAGCCGAAACGGCTGGTTTGGTTCAAGTCGCGTAGCGTCCAGCCGCAGTCCGGGCAAACCGGATTCGTGGCGGTGCCGCTGGGTGCCGTCGGCGCGACGGCGGAGCTCGGCAGGATCGCCTTGGCGAGCATCTGCAGCATTTCCGGATGTCGCGGAGCGTGCGGCACCACGATGCCCGCCGTGCGCGCGCAGGGCGCACACAGGTCGGTGACGTGCACCGTGCGACCGTCCGCATTGGTGCGCACGTCGAGCACCTTCACGGTGGCTTCCTTGTCGGGGCAGCGTTCGCAGCGCATCAGCACCATCATCTAGTCTCCACAGCACCGCCCGCAACGGAATCCCCGGCGCGGCGGCCCAGGATCATGCGGCAACGGTCCCGGAAGACGAGTGCCCGATCCCGGAAGTTCCGGTATTCGTCGAAGGAGGCGAAAGAGGGCGAGAACAGCAGTAAAACGCCCGATTCGAGCTCCTCCAGCGCAGCGTCGAAGGCCTCACGGCTGCTCGCGAAGGGACGCGGCGCGTGCGCGCCGATGACTCGCGCGAGGCGCCGGCCGCCCTCGCCGTAGAGGTAGAGACGCTTGCACGCGCGCACGGCATCGGCGAGACCCTCGAGCGGCAAACCCTTGTCCTTGCCTCCGGCGATGAGAGCGATGGACTCAGCACCCTGACGCAGCGCGGCCTCGGTGGGTTCCGGATGCGTGGCGACGCCGTTGTCCATCACGCGGAAGGGCGCAGGCACTACGAGCTCCTCCATGCGGTGCGGCAGTCCGCGATAGCTCGCGAGGCGCGCGCGCAGATCCGTGATGGGCAGTCCGAGCAGGCAGGCGGCCTCGATCGCTGCCAACGCTGAGCCGAGGCGATAGGGCTCGTGGAAGGGGAGGTCTTCGGTCGTCAGGCCGAAGTCGGCGAGACGCGCTTCGGCGAGCATGCGGACGCTGCCGCGCGCCGCCGCGGCCCACACCACGCTCTCGGGATCGCTGGTGGGAAGCAATGCCACGCCCTCCGGATCCTGAAACGCGAGCAATCGCCGTTTGGCGGCCGCATAGGCCTGTTGCGTGCCATGGCGGTCGAGGTGATCGCTGCGCATGCAAGTCAACGCCGCGACGCGCGGCCAGCCTTGCGGCACCTCGAGCGCCTCCGTTTGAAACGAGGAGAGTTCGACGACCAGGCGGTCCTCGCGCGTGAGTCCCACCACGCTTCCGAGCAGCGAGCCCCCGAGATTTCCGGCGAGCACGGTCCGACCGGGCAAGCCGCCCAGCAGATGCGCGGCGAGCGAGGCGCAAGTGGACTTGCCGTGCGTGCCGGTCACCGCGAAGGCGGGAACATCAGCGGCTTGCGCCAACGCGAGATTCACGTCGGTGGTGAGTTGGCAATGGTGTCGCCGCGCGACCGCCAGCCAAGGCGACTCGGTGGGCACTGCTGGATTCACGACGACGGCGTCGGCGTCGGCGAAGAGTTCCTCGCGATGGCCGCCGAGTTCCCAGCGCACGGGTAGTCCGGCGAGTTCCGCGCGCGCTTCGTCGAGCTGTTCGATCGGACGCAGATCCGTAACCGTGACCTGCGCACCGCGTCGGGCGAGCGCGCGGGCAACGCCACTGCCTCCGCCGAAGCTTCCGAGGCCGAGCACGAGCACTCGGCGGCCGCGCAGTGCATCCGGATGCAGGCTCACGGGCGCAGGAGGGAATGGCGGAGAGAGAGGGATTCGAACCCTCGGAGCCAGTTAGCCCGGCTCAACAGCTTAGCAAGCTGCCGCATTCGGCCACTCTGCCATCTCTCCGCACAAGGGCCGCACAGTCTAGCGCCGCTCCGCGCGGCCCAAATGGAGGAGAGGGCGGGATTCGAACCCGCGGTCCCTTGCGGGACTCCGGTTTTCAAAACCGGTCCGATCGGCCGCTCCGGCACCTCTCCGCTCCGGCATTTCTGCGCCGGAGTCACTTGTCCTTCGCCGCCGACTGCCAGACGGCTTCCGCCACGAACACCGGCGCCTGTGCGCGCAGCGCAAGGGCGATGCCGTCGCTCGGCCGACAGTCGAGCGCGATGCGCTTGCCGTCCTGGTCGAGCCGCAGTTCGGCGAAGTAGGTCTCGCTCTTGAGCGCGTGGATCTCGAGCTCGATGACGCGCGCGCCGAGCGCACGCAACGCGTCTTGGAACAGACGATGTGTCATCGGCCGATCTTCCCGTCCGCCGAGCAAGCAGCGCTCGATCTCCTCTGCGGAGGCACGACCGATCACCATTTGCAGCGTGCGCGGTGCGGCCGAGGAATCCCCGTCGAACGCGCCTTCGGCGAGCTGCAGGAACTGCGCGTCGCTCCGCTGCAGGCGGACCAGACGCTGAACTCGGGCGGGGGTCCGCACCATCCCCGCATTATCCCGGATCCGAGCGGCCGCGTCAGGCGCGCAATCCGGAGAACCAGGAACCGGCGGCGTAGCAGGCGACGAGGAGTGCTGCTTGAGTGACGAGGCTGCGCAGCGGCGGCGTCTCGGGTGTGGCGCGGATCGAGCGCGCCAGCAGCAGGGCGGCGAAGGCGGCGAGGGCACTGCCGAGCAGCAGGGCGGCCCAGTTCGGACCGAGCATGGGCAGCGGCAGCCACCAGGTGTTCGCGGCGGCGCCACTGAGTTGCAGGGCGAAGGCGAGCACGATCAACCCGACGCCGGCGCGCAGCGCGGGCCAGGCGCGCGGGAACCCGCGCGCCAAGAGCGCCGCGACCAGCACCAGCGGCAGCACGAAGGCGAGTTGGCCGGCTTCGACGCCGAGATTGAAGCCGAGCAGGCCGCTGAGTTCCGCCTTGAGCGGCAGCCCGATCTCACCCAGCACGCCCGCGAAGCCAAGGCCGTGCAGCAAACCGAATCCGAAGGCCGGAGCCCAGGCACGCGCGCGCGCCGGACCCAGTCGCAGATGCAGCAGCGCGACGAGTAGCACGCTGAGCGCGATCAAGGGTTCCACCGCCGAAGCTGGAAGCCGCAAGATGCCGAAGGCAGCCAGCCCGAGCGTGAGGGAATGCGCGAGGGTGAAGGCTGTGACTGCGCCGATCAGTGCGCCGAGTCCGCTCACGCCGAGCAGCAGAGCAGCGAGGAAGGCGAGATGGTCCCAGCCGATCAACACGTGATCGAAGCCGAGTCGGCCGTACTGCAGCAGCACGCCGAACCGCGAAGGGAACTCGAAGCGCCAGTCGCGATGCCCGTAGTCGAGCAGGGTCTGGACCGCTTCCTTCCACACGCCTTCGACCATCACGTGCATGCGGTGCTCCGGATTGCCGTCTTCGAGGAAGAGATCGGAATGGATGGCGAGCGTGGCCGGATTTTCCGGCAGCGGCAGGGTGGCCTCCGCGACCAGGAACTCGAAGTGCGCGCCGCCGGACTCCGGACGTCCGTCCAATTCCTCGAATTCGCGCAGCGTCCAACGCGGTGAGTGCTGAGCTTCGTCGAGCTCGAACCAGAGGCTCTCCTCGAGCAGGGCCTCGAGCTGTGGCCAAGCGTCTTCGACCTCGCGCGTCGAGTAGTGACCGTCGGCGTCGGTGTCGAGCCACCAGCGTGGCACTTCGCGCAGCGTCAACTCCTGCACGCGGAGCTGGAGGTGGATCGCCTCTTCGCTGACGCTCACCGTCAGCCGCGTGAAGGCCGCCGGATGCTCGCCCTCTGCTCGCGCGCCGCCGCCGCCGAGCGCGACGAGCATCGCCGCACCGGCCAGCATCATCCGCCGAACTCGGTGCTCAGGCCGCCGTCGGTGTCCTCACTGAGGATCGGCTTGTGGAAGTGGGGGTAGCTGCGCTCGAACACCGGCACCAAGTCGGGGTCGAACTGGGTGCCGGCGCCGGCGCGGATCACGGCCACCGCCACTTCCGCCGCTTGCGCCTTGCGGTAGGCGCGGTCCGAGCAGATCGCGTCGTAGGTGTCGGCGATCATGATCAGCCGCGAGGCGAGCGGAATGTCCAGCCCGGCGAGACCGTCCGGGTAGCCGGTGCCGTCCCACCGCTCGTGCTCGTGGCGCACGATGCTGACCACCTCGGGGTGGAACTTCTTGAGCGGCTCGACGATGTGCGCGCCGTCCACCGTGTGCTGCTTGATGATCTCCCACTCGGCGTCGTCGAGCGCGCCTTCCTTGTGCAGGATCGTTAGCGGCACTGCGATCTTGCCGATGTCGTGGAGCAGCGCGGCGACTTTGAAGCTGCGCATGCGTGGGCGATCGAGCCCCATTTCGCGTGCCATCAGCACGGTGTAGTAAGCCACCTTGAAGGAGTGGTGGCGCGTGTACATGTCCTTGGTCTCCATCGCGCGCACCAAGGCACGCTGTGTGCGATAGACGGCCTCGGCCTGACCGTGGCGTGCCACGCGGAGCTGGCGGTCGAGGAACATTTCGCGCTGACGGTTGTGCACGGCACCGACCAGAGCCTTGGCCAATTCCTTCATGGACATCGGTTTGGTGAGGTAATCGTCAATGCCGTTCTTGAAGGCATTCACTGCGGCGGTGACGTCGCGCGTCTCACCGGTGTACATCACGAAGGCGACCGCCGGATGATCGTTGCGGAGCCGGCGTAAGAATTCGTCGCCGCGCATGCCCGGCATGCCGAGATCGCAGAGCACGACGTCGAAGATCTCCCGCTTCATGCGGTCGAGTGCGGCAGCGGCACTATCCACGACCGAGGCGAGGAACTGCTCCTTGGTCAGCCCAAGGTGGTAGAGGCGTGCCTGATCTGGATCGTCCTCGACGATCAACACGCGGAGCATCGGATTGATGATCACTTTTCGCGGTCCTCGGGGGGGAATGACCGGCAGCCGGGGGGGTGCTGCGAGGCCGTACTCTGCATAAGTGCAGGCCCGGATTCAACGCTTACAATGGAGGAGTGAGTCGGCTCGAGGACTGGGAGCAGCGGACCCTGCTCGACGCCGCGGCGATCGCGCGGGGCTTGGACGCTCTGGCCGAGCGTCTGAAGCCGCGGCTGGTGGGCCGTGCGGTCACGGTGGTGCCGGTGCTCGGCGGCGCGGTGGTTTTCGCGGCGGATCTCCTGCGGCGCCTGCCTCCGGAGCTCGCGCTCGACTTCATCCGGATCCAGACCTACGGCCAGGGCACGCGCCCCACGCGCTCCGCTGCCGCCGATTGGCTACCCCGGCCCGAGCTCGTGCGCGGCCGCACGATCTTGCTGGTGGACGACATCCTCGACACCGGGCGCACCCTGCAGGAGGCGCGCCGGATATTGATGGAAGATTTCGGGGCTGAGCAGGTACTGATCGCCGTTTTCATTGATAAGCCGGTGCGGCGTGCCGTCGCCATCCAACCCGACGATTGCGTGCTGCGCTTGGAGGAGGACCTCTTCCTCGTCGGTTACGGCTTGGATTGGGCGGGAGCCTGGCGCGGGCTGCCGCAGCTCGTGGCTCTGCGGCTCGACGCGGATGGCCAGCCCATCCCGCGCCGGAACTCCGCCACACCCGTCCAGCCGTGAGCAAGATCCTTTCCCTGGTGGTGGAGGATGAGTGGGGCGGTTGTCCGCTCGATGAGCTGGTCACTGCCCACTGGCCGCGCGTCTCCAAGGGAAAGATCCGCGAGATGGTGCGAGCAGGTCTGATCACGGTGAACGGCCAGCCCGCACAACCGGGCGATCTTTTACGCGCCGGTCAGCTCGTGATCCTGGACGAAGACCCGGCCGTGCACGAACGTGAAACCGTCGCCCCGCCGCGAATCGAAGTGCTGCATGAGGACGAGCACTTGCTCGCAATCGCGAAGCCGGCAGGGCTGCCGGTGGAGCCGAGCCGGTGGGGAGAGCATCCGGTCCATCTCGCAGGCGCGATCGTCACCTGGGCGGAGGAGCGCGCCGGCGATGGACCATTGCTGAAACGCCCGCGCGTGCTGCATCGGCTCGACCTCGGCACCAGTGGCGTGCTGCTCTTCGCGCTCAGCTTGGAGGCGGAGCGCTTCTATCGCGGACTCTTCGCGGCGGCGGCAGTGGAGAAGTCCTACCGGGCGCTGGTGATCGGCGTGCTCGACGAACCCGGGGCGGTGGACGCCCCGCTGGCGCCGGATCCGCGGCAGGAGGGGCGCATGAAGGTGGACGGCTCCGGAAAAGAATCTCTCACTCATTACACACCGCTCGAGACCTTCCGCGGTCATACCTGGCTGGAGGCGCGCCCGCGCACGGGGCGGACGCATCAGATCCGCGTGCATCTGGCGCACCTCGGACATCCGCTCGCGGTGGATCCCGCTTACGGCGGCGGAGAGTCGCTTTTTCTTTCCCATTTCAAGCGCGGCTACCGACCCAAGCCGGGACGTCCGGAGCGTCCGCTGCTCGACCGGCTCTCGCTCCACGCGGCTGCGGTGCGACTCCCGCGCTTCGACGGCGGGGAGGATCTGCTGATCGAGGCCCCGCTGCCCGCCGACCTCGATCGCACCCTCAAGCAACTCCGCCGCTGGGCGCCGCGCTAGCCTGAAGGATGATGACGGAATCGGCCGACGGCTTTCTGTTCGGAATTTCCTTCGGCGCGGGCACGGCGGTCCGCGAACTGACGGGATTCGCAGACGCTGCGCAGCCGAGCCCAGGTGAGCGTCTGCGCTGGCTCCACCTCGATTGGCGCGGCGCCGGCACACGGCACTGGTTCACCGAGCAGGCCGGAGTGGATCCGGTCGCCGCGGAAGCAGCACTCGACGACACCGTGCGCCCGCGCGTCACGCACTTCGGCGAGGCCATGCTCGTGGTGCTGCGCGCCGCGAACCTGGAGCATGGTGAGGAGCGCGAGGATCTGGTCTCGCTGCGTCTGCTGGCGATGCCTGGTTGCCTTGTGACACTGCGCCGCACGCGCGTTCACTCCGCGCAGGACGTGCGCGTGCGCGCCAACGAGCATCCAGCGGGCTTTCGTGACGTCGCTGATTTGTTGGTGGCACTCACGGCGCGCGTGCAGGACCGCCTGCAGAGCCTGATCGAGGACCTCGGCGACGAGCTGGACGACTTCGAGGACCGCATCGCCGCTCCGGATGACAACCCTGAGCGCTACGACATCGCGGATCTGAGGCGCGGCACCATCGCGCTGCGGAAATCGCTGTTGCCGCAGCGGGACGCGCTGGCGCGGCTCGCGAGTGAAACGCATCCTTTGCTCGGCAAGAAGCACGAGAAGATGATCCGCGAGGAAGCGCAGCGCGGCGCGCGGCTGCTCGACGACGTCGAGTCCATGCGCGAGCGCACGGTGGTGCTGATGGAGGAGCTCGCGGTCGAGAGCACCGAACGCCTCAACCGACGCATCTATTTCTTCACCGTGATCGCAGCGATCTTCCTGCCGCTCACCTTCATCGCGGGCGCGCTCGGCATGAACGTCGGCGGGATTCCGTTCTCGGATCATCCGAGCGGCTTCTACGCGGTGATGGGTGTGCTCGGGCTTTCTGGCGTCGGGATCTGGCTGTGGCTGCGCCGCCATCAGTGGGTGTGAGCGTGCGGTAGAATGGAGTCGCGGTCGCCCGAACCCAGCATGATGGGGTGGCCGCGCGCCGATGCGCCTGAAACGAGTCCAGTCCGATTTCCGCGTCACCGAATTGTTGCGTGACGAGGCCTCCCTCAAGGGCAAGGGGCCTTATGAGCTCTACCGCGTCACCAAGCGTGGGCTCACCACCTTCGAAGCCGCCGACCGGCTCGCGCGCGAGGCCGGTGTGGACCGCACGGACGTCAGCTACGCCGGATTGAAGGACAAGGACGGCATCACCGGGCAGTACATGACGGTGGCGGGCGGTCATGCGGTCAAGCTCAAGGAGCCCGGACTGGCAATTTTCCATGCCGGCGGCGCTCTGCGTCCGCTCAATTCCGAGGACAGCGTCGGCAACGCCTTCGAAATCGTGGTGCGCGATCTCGGCGGCGACGACATGCGGCGCATCCGCGTCAACATGGACGAGGCCAAGCGCCTCGGCGTGCCGAACTATTTCGACGACCAGCGCTTCGGTTGTCTGCGCCACGGGCAGGGCTTCGTCGCGCGGCTGCTGCTGAAGGGGGAGGTCGAGGCTGCCTTGCACACTCTGCTGGCGGCGCCTTCGCCGTACGGCAGTGAGCACGTGGAGCGTTACAAGCAGGGAATCACGCGTCGCTGGGGCGATTGGGAAGCATTGTGCGCCTACGCGCGCGGCAACCGCGGTGCGGCCGCCTTCGAGCGGCTGCGCGCCGCGCCGAGCGATTTCGCGGGTGCGCTGGAGCGCGGGATCGCCTCGCGCGAGAAAACCATTCATCTTTTCGCCTACCAGTCCTACTTGTGGAATCGCGCGCTGGCGCTGCGCGTGCAGCAGGTGATCAGTGGACCGGATCTGGCTTGGCTGCCCGGCGACGCCGGCGCGCTGCCGGCGTGGCGCAGTGGCGATGCGGCCGCGATCGCCGGAATCGAAGCCTGCGAACTACCTTTGCTCGGTGAAGGCCCCGCGCTCGGCGCGGAGGCGCGCCGACTCTACGAGGCGGTGATGCGTTCGGAAGGCTTCAGCATCGAGCACTTCCTGGCGCTCGATCACTCCGGCTTCCGACCTTTGGCGGAGCTGCGTGTCCCCGTGATCCGGCCCGAGCATCTGCGCGCTGCACCGGCCGAGATTGACGAGATGCATCGGCTGCGCCGCAAGATGCGCCTGCGCTTCTCGCTCGGTCGTGGCCAGTACGCGACGCTGGTGTGCAAGCGGCTGCTGATGCCGACCGATCCGGGCTACCGCCGGCTGCGGCTGTGGGTGTCACGGCACGCGATGGAATTCCCGGACGACACCGGCAGCGCGCCGCCGCCCGGCGATGCGCTGAATGAGCACCGCCGCAGCGACCAGAATCGCTACGACGAGCGCCAACACGACGAACGCCCGCACGGCGACCGGCAGCATCGCGACGACCGCTGGCAAGCGAGGGATCATGGACCGCGAGATCACGCTCGGCATCCTCGGTGGTAGTGGGGTTTACGAGCTCGCCGGTCTGAGGGACGCGCGCGAGATCGTGATGGACACGCCCTTCGGCGCGCCTTCCGATGCGCTGGTGGCGGGCGAACTCGACGGCGTGCGCGCGGTCTTCCTCCCGCGCCACGGTCGCGGACACCGCCTCACGCCGACCGAGGTGCCCTATCGCGCGAATTTGTGGGCGATGCGCAAGCTCGGCGTGCAGCGCGTGCTGTCGGCGAGCGCAGTGGGTTCCCTGCGCGAGGATCGTGCGCCGGGCGAGTTCGTGCTGGTGACGCAATTCGTGGACCGCACCATCGCGCGCGCGCGCTCCTTCTTCGGCGAGGGCGCGGTGGTGCACGTACCGCTGGCCGAACCGGTGTGCATGCAAACGGCGTCCGCGGTTGCGGCGGCTGCGGAAGGCATGCCCCTTCGCGTGCATCGCGGCGGCACCTACGTCTGCATCGAAGGCCCGCAGTTCTCGACCCTCGCCGAGAGCGAGATGCACCGCGCGCTCGGCTTCGACGTGGTCGGCATGACCAATGCCACGGAGGCGCGGCTCGCGCGTGAGGCGGGGATGAGTTACTGCTGCATCAGCATGGTGACCGATTTCGACTGCTGGCATCCGCAACACGGCGACGTGGACGTCGCGAAGATTCTGGAAGTGGCGGGCCGCAACGCGCGCGCGGTGCGCGCGTTGATCGCGCGCGCGCTCGCGCCGGTGGCGGCGCTCGGCGCTTCGCCGTGGCGGGGGATCGCGCGCGCCGGACTGCTGACACCGGTGGAGCGCATCCCGGCAGCGACGCGCGCCCGGGTCGGGTTGCTGCTCGGCCTGGAAGCGTGAGTGAGGTACCGCACTGCGCGCCGGCGCGCGAGGGGCGCGGCGAGTGCGAAGACCGCGGCTCACGCTTCGTCGCCTGGGTGTTCCGTTGCCTGAACGAGGAAAGATTGCAGGAGCGGCTTGCGGAGTTGCGCGCGGAGTATCCCAAGGCGCGCCACCATTGTTGGGCCTGGCGCGCAGGTGGGCGCTACCGTTTCTCCGACGACGGCGAACCGGGCGGCACCGCCGGCCGACCGATGCTGCAGGCGCTCGAGGGCGCCGGCCTCGACGAGGCGGCGGTGATCTGCGTGCGCTGGTTCGGCGGCGTGAAACTGGGCACCGGCGGCTTGGTGCGCGCCTACTCCGCTGCCGCCGCGCGCGCCGCCGAGGCGGCGGGGCGCGCGCCGATCGTGGTCCTGGTCCGCAGGAGTCTGAGGCTTCCCTTCGCCCGGCTCGGCCTGCGCGACGAAATCGCTTCCTTGTTTCCGGAGGCGGCACTGGAGGGGGAATTCGACGCCGACGGGTGGCGTGGGCGTTTGGAGATCCATCAGTCGGAATTGCCGCGACTCGCCGCCTTTCTGGCCGACCGAGGGCTCGATCTGACCCCCTGATCGCCCGATTCTCGTGATATCCTCCTGTGGACGGGTGGAGTCCCGTCTCATCATGATCTCACTCTGCTGCTTGCTCCTTTTGACCCCCCCCCCCGTAGTTGATCAGGCGACCTTGATCGTGGACGGAGCGGATCCCAACGCGCAGTATCACTCCATCACGGCGGCCATGAACCTTGCGATTGCCGGAGACACGGTGGTCGTTCGCGGACTCAAAGTCGGTGCCATGCCGGTTCCCTATTCCGACATCGTGCTCACGGCGCAATTTCCGGTACAGCAGGCAGAAGTATTTCCGCTCGCCATGAAGGAAGGCGTCACGCTGAAGCCGGGAAACTCCAACCCCGTCCTCATCTATCAAGCCGTCCCTTCGGGCTTCGCTCTGATCGAAATCGCTGCGGGAGGAGCGGCGGGACTCACCACCACGATCAAAGGGATGCGGCTCGTCGGCGGAGCCATCGGGATTGACGCAGCGCTCGTCGCGGCCAGCACAGCAGGCGCGCGAACGCTGAAGGTGGAGAACTCCCGTTTCATCCGCAACGTGATCGGACTCTCAGCGGTGTTGAAGAAGGGGCAGGCACTGACCTTGGACATGGCAAACTGCGTCTTCGAACCAACGACGATGATGTTCGGTAGTCTCCCGAGCGGTTACCGAACGCCGACGCACGGCATCCGCTTACACGCACTCGAAGAGTCGGAGAATCTCATCCCGCGTATTGATGCAACCCTCACTGGACTCAGTTTGGCTCCTGCTTATCCGGCGACGGAGGCTACCGACTTTCTTCAGCATGCCGAAGTTCAAGTGATCGGGAATACCGGCAAGATCAGTCGGTTTCTCGAGGTTCATGCGCGCGGCATCTTGGGAGAGCACCGAGCGGTGCTCCCCGTGCGCTCGCCCGTTGCCGAGGTCGTGGTCAATCTCAACGGAGGCTCCTTCAACAACCAAGACTCTTCCTGGGACGCCTTTTTCTACGGTGCGACACGCTGTCAATCGGAGGCGGATTTGCTCGCCGATCATGCCTGTGGCTACGTAGTGACCCTGACCGGTGCCACCATCCAAAAGTTCCGGCAGTTCGGAGCGTACGCTACTGCGGATCGCAATGCCCGCGGGGAGCTGCGTCTCTACGGGGATACACTTGTGAAGGAAACCGGTCTCGGTGAATCCCGCACCCGCGGCCTCAGTCATTTTTCAGGTGTTCACGGTTTCGCACACCAAGGTTACCTCGCCATTCTCGGCGAAGATTTCGATTCCTCCAACAACCTCGGTCACGGTCTCTTCATGACGGCGCATGAAACCAAGATGACTCCAGGAGAGCATCCCGTAGGCGCGTACCTCGGGATCACTGACGCCCGATTCCATCAGAACGGAGGGGCTGGCATCAGTCTTCTCAACGCATACAACGAGTACGGTGGCGGTCTCGCTGCTCACGGCGTCACCGGAGGAACTTGGCATGAGCGTGGGGGCTACCTGACTTTGATCGCGGATGGCTCTGACCTCACTCACCTCGAGCACGGACAAGGAGTGATGGATCGTTGCGCGATCAGCAACAATGGCGAGCACGGCATCATCTACAGGAATCACGATCGCGCCCTGCCCTCAGCCCCGAGCGCCATCAACGTCCGCGTGACCAACTCAGCAATCTGGAACAATCCGCTCGGGGGCGTCGTGGCTTCCTCGGACGTGCAGGAAGTCCCGCATACGACCTATATGATCTGCCCGATCATCCTCAGCACGATTGCGGGCAACGGCAGCTCCTCGGCGGTGGATCCATTCTCCGGTCAAGTCGCCGACTACAATGTGGAGTACTTTGAGCTCCAGGACTCCAACCATCAAACTGAGTACATCTACGAGTTCACGGACCCCATCCTCGTACCGCAGACAACGATCGGCACGCGGTTCAGCAATTTGATCCTGCAGCGGCAGGTTCCGGGGGTCGGCGTCAATGACTTCGGGCCATACTCCCAGAGCAGTGAGTTGGCACCTGACCCAGGTGACCCTGCGCTCATCGCTGACCACCTAATCGGAGTGGCTGCAATCCGAGCAGATGGTCCTAGTGTGGCACTGTTTCCACGCTCGACAAGCGATTTGTCACCATTCTCAGGTCCAATGAACTGGACAGATGTGAGTCCGGCCAAGTTCCAACTTACAGGATCTGGAGCGAACAACATCTTCTCGAAGACGTGGGAATTCCTCCTCACAGGTCTATCCGAAGCCATGCACGACTACCTGAATGTCACCAGGGATCCCTTGCGTGACATTCCGATGCCCGCAGCCGAAAAGGGGGCGTTCGAGCGCCCGAACGCGCCATGATCGTCCTCCTTGCCACCTACCTCGCCGGCTCCATCCATTGCGTAGCTCAGCAGCCTGCGCAGGCTTCGGAACCCCATCAAGATTATGTCGTTCGAGATCTTGTTCCGGGTTGGAATCGTTCCCCGTTCGCGGAACGGGCTTGGAGTCTCGCTTTTCCGCTGGGTGATCTCAGTGGCGACGGCAACTGTGATTGGTATCTGACGGGCACGGCATTCGATCGGCTCGCTGGAGTGGGCGTTCAGCAGTACCGATTCCAGAGTCACCCTGCCCCATCTGGGCGACGTTCTCTGCTCCTGCCCTACGCTCAGGGCCACATCATTCAGTCAGCCGACAGCTACTTGCCTTCCAAAGCGCTCCTCCGTAGTCCTCGGGGTCTTCGCCTTGCGTCGCTGACAGGATTGCCGGATCAGGAAGTGGGCATCTGGGAGTTGGAGTCTGCGCATTCAGTGGGACACGTTCCGCACCCTCCGTCACCAGTACCCGGCCTGTCACCCATCGAGTTTGTTGACGGGCTGTTTCGCGCAGGGGATCTCAATGCCGACGGGTACGACGATCTGTTCTTCGTGACTTCGCAGCGGGAGGGATTTTCCGTCACAGGGGCGATCGATGGCCGTCTGCTTCGGGTCACCTGGATCGCATACGAGGCGGCTGGATTTGAGGGATATGGACCAGTCATCTTTGCAGAGCGGAGCCCGCCGGGCGATCTTGACGGGGACTTGGTCCCGGACTTCGTGGCATCGTTCGGACGTTACTCCGGAGCGAACAGCGTCAGTTCACACACGGTGGCTCGCTCTGGAAGGACCGGCGCCAAGCTCTGGCAGTACGAGATCTCGGGATGGGGATCCGCTGGCATGCAGAGTGGCGGCTTGGACATGACAGACGATGGAGTTTCAGACTTCGTCGTACAGGTCGGAGCCAGGCCTACTGTCGCGGCATCGCTCGTGCTTCTCGATGGCCAGAGTGGTGGTGAGTTGTGGCGGCATGATGATCAGAGACTTGCTTCGTTCTTGCCGCTTGGAGCAACGGCTGTCTTCGCGTTCGGTCCAGTTTGGGGCGATCCACATGCTTCGCTGCGCGGCAAGCCAACCGTTGGGCGTTATCTCTCATGGTTTCAGAACTTCGGAGCTTCAGGCCATGGTGCTGCCCTCATTGATGCCGCCGACGGCACTCTCCTCGGATACTCAGAATTCCCGCGCTCGCTCCGGCCATGGTCAGTCGAGCCGATTCAAGGGGGTGCGATCGTTCGTGTGCTGGGCGACGTGGACAACGACGGCTTCAAGGAGATTGGAATCACCTCCAGGGCCGTCCCGCACCTGGATTGGCACTCTGGCTTCTCCTGGACAATACATTATTGCGTGATTGGCCGACGCACTCTCGTGATGCCTGAACGCAGCATCAGCGACGAGAGGTTGCCATATTCCCTGCACGTTCCGTCCGCTGCCGGTCATGAGTATTACCTACTGTTCTCTGAGGTGTTCGAGCCCCACGGAGGAGAGTCGCTCGACAGCCGGCCAACCAATCTCGGAGCTTCACCACTCTTGAAACATTCCTTGCGTTCCAGGCCGGGAGTCGGCTTCCTTGATGCGCAAGGCCGTGCGTCCTCGACTCTCTCATTTCCTTCCTCGGCGGTGCCGCCCGGCACCAAACTTTACGCCCGCGCCGTGATCCTCAAGCCAGGCACACAGGACGAAGTCTGGACGCTCTCCAGCGTGGAAACGCTGCGCTACGAATGATCCCACAGTCACCGAATACAGGGAATCGCCCGACTGAATCCACATTCGAGGAGGACCGCAGGAGCTTGATCCCGGACGGTTCCGACCTCACTCACTTCGAACACGGCATCATCTACAGGAATAACGATCTGGGCCTGCCCCCAGCCCCGAGCGCCATCAACGTCCGCGTGACCAACTCGGTGATTTGGAACAATCCGCTCGGGGGCGTCGTGGCGTCCTCGGACGTGCAGGAGGCGCCGCACACGACCTATATGATCTGCCCGATCATCCTCAGCACGATCGCAGGCAACGGCAGTTCCTCGGCGGTGGATCCATTCTCCGGCCAAGTCGCCGATTACAACGTGGAGTACTTCGAATTCGGCAACACCACGCATCAAACTGAGTACATCTACGAGTTCACGGACCCCATCCTCGTGCCGCAGGCGACGATCGGCACGCGGTTCAGCAATTTGATCCTGCAAAGGCAAGTTCCAGGATCCGGTTCCAATGACTTCGGTCCTCATACTCGTCGTCTGAATGGTGAATTAGCGGGAGATGAAACTGATCCCAATCTCGTGTTCGATGACGAGATCGGCGTTGCTGCGGTGCGTGCTGACCTCATTGGCATTACAGGGTTTCCGCTCTCCAAGAGTGATCCTGCACCCTTCTCTGGACCACTCAACTGGAATGGCTTGGTCCCGACGATTTTCAGCTTGACTGGATCTGGTTCCTTCAACTTCTTTAGTGAGTCGTGGCAGTATCTGCTGACAGGCCAGACGGAGGCGCTTCACGACTTCCTCGGAGCCGTGAGAGACCCGTTACGCTCCACGCCGATGCCGGCCGCGGAGAAGGGAGGGTTTGAACTATGATTCTTACAGCACTTCTCTACGGCTGCATCGAGATGCTCGGCGTGCAGCAACCTCGCCTCAGCACCGACCCTCACAGGCGCGTGGTGATGAGGGAATTGGTGCTCGCAGGACGCTCGGATCCCGACGAGGAGACTGCGTGGGGGCCAGGGCACTCGCTGGGAGATATCAATCAAGACGCTCGGTGCGAGGCCTTCATCCTTGGGCAAACCTTCAACAAGAGGAACATGAGGGATTTGCTACAGGCAAATGTTTTTGGAGGGTTGGGATCTCGGACTCAGAAACTCCTGTCGGCGGACTATTATTTTGGCCAGATCAGTACTGGCAGCCATCGCCTCCTACCTTCCGTGGCACTCCTACCAAGCCCTACCGGCGTGCGGATCGCATCGCCAAGGAACCTGCCCGGCCAGGAAGTGGGTATCTGGGATCTGGATACGGAGACCCTCATCGGATACGTGCCATTTCCACCGTCCCCGGTTCCGGGTGCAAGCCCGATCCATTTCATTTCTGGGCTATTTCAAGCGGGCGACCTGGATCAGGACGGGTATGGCGACCTCTTCTTCGTGACATGGCAAGACCAAGGTTATGCGGTCACAGGCATGATCAACGGTCGCACGATGACGGTGGACTGGCTCCAA
>CXWK01017419.1_pt2 | contig 19432 bp, 17 predicted proteins | sample 590851 | NCBI WGS metagenome assembly CXWK01 (sample SAMEA3498364, study PRJEB10139) | wastewater metagenome | biome: wastewater treatment plant; material: activated sludge | place: Denmark | collected 2014-08-01 | reverse complement strand
TTCCCCTGGAAAAATGTTGAAGAATATCTTGATACGAGACTGAAGTTAAAAGGTCATTCACTTGAGGAATTGAAAAAAGAAGGTATCATAAAAGGTGAATCTCAACCAATCTTTTTTGAAGATGGTGTTGAACCAGAATTTTTAACACCTTCAGGTAAGATAGAATTCTATTCAACTCAACTTGCTGATGCAGGATTTGATCCAATTCCGAGATATACAAAACATCCAGAACCACCATCCGGTTATTTTAGATTATTGTTTGGCAGAGCACCGGTTCACACTTTTAGTAAAACACAATCAAATCCTTTACTAAGAGATTTATTTAGTGAAAACGAACTGTGGGTTAATGCTGATCTTGCTGAAAGATATGGGTTAAAATCAGGCGATAAAATCAAATTAAAAAATCAAGATGGTGTTGTAAGTGATCCGATAAAAGTAAAAGCAACTGAAAGAATCAGACAGGATTGTGTTTATATGGTTCACGGCTTCGGGCAAAAATCAAGACAACTGAGAAGTACATATAAAAAAGGTGCAAGCGATGCTGAACTTGTTACTCAATATAAAACTGATCCGCTTATGGGAGGAACAGGAATGAGTGTGAACTTTGTAACTTTTGAGATGGAGGTATAAAATGCCAAGATACGGAATGGTAATAGATACCCGTAAATGTGTTGGCTGCCAGGATTGTGTAATCGCATGCAAAACAGAAAATAATATTCCAGAAGGGTACAATAGAGATTGGATTGTAACAGAATCACACGGAAAATTTCCAGACATACAAATGGAAATAAGAACTGAAAGATGTAATCACTGTTCAGAAACGCCTTGTGTAAGCTGTTGTCCAACTGGTGCAAGTCACATCCACGATGTTGGCGGAATTGTATTAGTTGAACATAATATGTGTATTGGATGTAAAGCTTGTGTTGAGGCTTGTCCCTATGATGCAAGGTTCATTCATCCGGATGGTTATGCTGATAAATGTACATTCTGTATTCATAGAGTTGAGAAAGGTGAAAAACCAGCTTGTGTTGAAGTTTGCCCAACTTATTGTATGTACTTTGGCGATTTAGATGATCCTAATAGTGAAGTAAGTAACCTGCTGAATTCTCGTAAGTGGCATGTAAATTTACCTGATGCAGGAACCGAACCAAACATATTCTACTTAGTTTAAGGATTTTTGAAATGAACGAATTATTAGAATTAACAACTACAAGAAATAATCCTCACGTCGATCCATCAATGGCGATGTGGGAATGGCAAATTCCTGTTTATCTTTTCCTTGGCGGTATGGTTGCAGGAATGATGATTATTGCCGGATATTTTTTATTCAGTGGCAGACATAAAGAAAGTAATTGTTCCTGTTTCTTTATTCCCATTGTAAGTGTTGTTTTATTGAGTCTTGGAATGTTTGCATTGTTTTTAGATTTAGCTCATAAACTTTATGTCTGGAGATTGTACACAACATTTCAATTCACCTCTCCAATGTCCTGGGGTGCATGGATACTGATTTTAGTTTACCCTGCATTGATAGCAAACATTCTTATCAAACCAGCAAAATGGATGACTGATAGAATTCCAAAACTAATTGAATATTCAAAAAAGATTAATGAACATCCTTTCCTTGTTAAGAATATTGGAATTGCAAATATGATTCTAGGTATGATGCTCGGAGCTTATACGGGTGTTTTACTTAGTACACTTGGATCCAGACCACTGTGGAATACATCTTTACTCTGGGTTTTATTTCTGGTATCTGGTTTATCTGCTGCAGCAGCGTTTGTACATCTATTTGCGAAGAATAAATACGAAAGTGAATTACTCGCAAAAGCTGATAATGGATTTCTTGTAATCGAACTTTTTGTTTTCGTTATGATTTTTCTTGGTTTACTTTCTTCAGCAAGACCACATATTGAAGCCGCGCATTTACTTTTAAGCGGAGCTTATGCCCCGGTATTCTGGGTTTTCGTAATCGGCATTGGAATAATTGTTCCACTTATAATCCAGTTGCTTGCTGTTAATCATAAAGTTAGTCACACAGCAATTGCGCCAATTCTTGTAATTGTTGGCGGGTTGATATTAAGATTTGTAATTGTTTCGGCTGGACAGTACAGCCATTGGTTTAACGCTCATTTACATTAATGGAGATTTAATAAATGACATCATTAACAAAAATTCTTACACATGCTTTCGAAAAGGATGAAGGTCATGTTCATATTAATATGAAAGAAAAACCTTACTCAAATCCTTATTTAGTTGGTGTTGGATTAGGTTTAGTGCTACTTGCCGCATTCGTAATTATGGGTAGAGGATTAGGCGCATCAGGCGCACTGTCAACTGCTGTAGCGGTTACCGTTAACAAAATTGCACCTGAACATGCCGCTCAAAATAATTTTTATAAAGAATATGTTGGTGATGAAGCTACTAATCCTTTAATGGATTGGTTGATATTTCAAACCCTTGGTGTTTTAGTCGGAGGATTTATCTCCGGAACAATTTCGCATCGAGTTAAAAAAGGTATTGAAAAAGGGCCACGTATTTCAACAAAGATGAGATTAGTTTATGCATTTATTGGTGGCGGTTTATTAGGCTGGGGAGCTAAACTTGCCCGTGGATGTATGAGTGGTCAAGCTTTATCAGGTGGAGCTGTTTTAAATCTTGGTAGCTGGGCATTTATGATGATGGTTTTTGTTGGTGGTTATGCAGCTGCTTATTTTATGAGGAGACAATGGATATGAATGCACCATTTTTCAAATTTGAATATTTCAATACTGATGTAAGTTTAATAATTGCTTTTGCTATAGGAATTGCATTTGGTATCGCATTAGAAAAAGGTGGATTTGGTAGAGCAACAATTCTTGCTTCACAATTTTACTTTACAAATATGCGTGTATTAAAAGTAATGTTCACAGCAATCGTAACAGCAATGCTTGGATTGTGCTTTTTATCAGTAGTTGGGTTTGTTGATTTATCACTTATTTATCTTACACAAACAAATATGCTTCCGATGGTAGTTGGAGGTTTAGTTGCAGGTGTGGGTTTTGTTATTGGCGGTTATTGTCCTGGCACTTCAATGGTTGCTGTTGCAACAGGTAAGATTGATGCAGTAGTTTATGTTATCGGAATGATATTCGGGATTTTTGTTTTTGGTGAAATGTTTCCATCTATAGAAAACTTTTTTAATTCAGGATTTATGGGAAGTGTAACCATTCCATCGTACTTTAATCTTTCTTATGGTTTAGTAGTTTTTCTGGTAGTGTTAATGGCAATTGGTGCTTTTGCCGCTGCAGAATGGGGAGAAAAAAAGATGGCTGCAAAATCCGGAAAGGCAAAAGCATGAAAAAGTTTTTATCAAACTTGACTACAAATCAAAAACTTGGTGGAGTTGCATTGGTCTTAGGCATCATAGCTTTATTTGCAGGTAATCCCTATGGTGGAACAACAATTAAATTTAATGAAAAAGATTTAGCACTATCAACCATAGGAAATTCTGATAAAATTTCTGTTAATGATTTAGCTGATTGGATAATAAAAGATAAAGCGGATTTTGAATTAATTGATTTAAGAAGTGAAGAAAAATATAACGAATACACAATTCCTAATTCACAATGTATTCCTCTAACACAATTGTCTTCATCAGAATTATTAAGAAATCAAAAAATTATTCTTTTTTCGGATGATGATATAGCTTCATCACAAGCTTGGTTTATTCTCAAATCAAAAGATTACAAAGGTGTTTACATTCTTGATGGCGGATTGAACGCCTGGAAAGAAAAAGTTTTATTTCCTAAAGCACCAATCAATGGAGGTAAAGATGAATTAGCAAGTTTTGAAAAAATGAAAGAAGTTGCAAAATATTTTGGTGGACAGGCACAGAATGATTCTTCACTTTCAGATTCAAAACCAGAAATAAAACTTCCAGCTTCAAAGACGAGTAATGTTAAAACAACTAAACCTACTGGCAAGAAAAAGAAAAGAGAAGGTTGTTAAAAAAATAGTAATTGAAAAATAATTATTGATCGCAGAAAACAATTGATTTGATGTAATCAATATTTATTAAAAATTTTTTCTATTAGCGATTTACACTTATTAACTTAATACTTAATAAAAAATATTTTAGAATAAAATCACAAACTAAATGTTCGAAGGAAAGGCTTATGAAAAAATCTACTCTTGTTATTTTATTAATGTTTGGATTTATTTTCCAAACTGCATTTGCAACAGACGGTTACTATCGTCACGGTTATGGAATTAAATACTCAGCACTTGCAGGTTCTGGTGTTGCTGTATCTTTAAGTTCACTTGGTGCTATTACTAATCCAGCAGCAATTTCAAATCTTAATACCGGATTTGAAATTAATGTTTCTTATTTCAGTCCTGAACGATATTATGAGGTTGGTGGTATGCCAAGTGGTTTCCCTGGTACATTTGGATTGATGCCGGGAAAAGTTGAAAGTGACCAAACCTCATTTTACTTTCCAACATTAGGAGCTAACTTAAAACTTAACGATAAGCTGGCAATTGCAATTTCTCTTTATGGAAATGGCGGAATGAATAGCGATTATCCAACAAACACTTTTCACGATCCTTATTCACCGGGTACAGGTGTAAATATCGAGCAAATGTTTGGTAATCTTTCTGTGGCTTATAAGTTTGCTTGTAATCATACAATTGGTGTTGCTGGAATTGTTGGATGGCAAAGATTTGCTGCAAAAGGATTATTTAATTTTGGTATGTTCTCAAGTGATCCAGCAAGCTTAACCGGAAATGAATTTTCGACAGCTTTAGGTTTTGGATTTAAAGTTGGATATCAGGGAAAATTAATGGATGATTTATCATTCGGAGCTGCTTTCCAATCAAAAATTTATATGAGTGAGTTTGAACGTTATGCCGGATTATTTGCTCAATCAGGTGATTTTGATGTTCCTGCAAATTGGCAAGCTGGTTTAGCTTTTACTCCTGGTGATTGGAAATTCTTAGTAGATGTTAAACAAATTATGTACAGCGATGTAAAATCTTTAAATAATCCAATGTTACCAAATTTAATGATGTCTGCGTTGGGAACTGAAGATGGTGCCGGATTCGGATGGAAAAATATTTTAATAATGAAATTTGGCTTAATGTACTCTGGTTTCTGTGGCTGGGATTTAATGGCAGGATATTCATTCGGACAAAATCCAATAGATGAAAATAATGTAATGTTTAATATTCTTGCACCTGCAGTAATAGAAAATCATGTCACCTTCGGTATTTCTAAAGACATAGCAAAGAATCACGAGGTAACAGTTGCATTTATGTATGCATTTGAAAATTCTATTCTTGGTCATAATCCTATGGAAGCTATGAATCAACAAACAATTGAGATTGGTATGAAACAATTTCAGGTTGAAGTTGGATATTCATTCAGTAGTTTTTAATTAGTTTCTTTCAGGGCAGAGAAGGGCATCCTAAAGATGCCCTTTTTATTGCTTATCTAAAATATCATCTACCCAACTCATAGCCGCCATTGTAGATGGCAAACCAATCGTTGGCAAAGCAAGTAAAACTGTTTGTCTAATCTCTTCTTTAGAAATCTCTAATTCAATTGCTTTACGAGTATGCGAATGAACCGCACCTTCTAATCCTGCGCCAGTTGAGATAGCAAGTTTTATCAATGCTCTAGTCTTATCATCGAGTGGACCCGAAGAATGAACAGCTTTTCCAAGTAATTCATAAGCACTTACAACTTCAGGATAATCCTGATGAAGTTTTTCAAAACGTTTTGGTAATTGTGTCATTGCGTGCCTCTAACTTAATAATAAAAAATAAAATGATGTTGAAAGAAATTTACGAATTCTTTTAATGCCGGTTTTATCAGATGAATTTTTCCAGCAGTAAGAAACGATATTTTTAAATTGAGGAAATAAATCTATAACATAATTTATTTCTTTTGAGTAAGAAGATTTTTTCTTTTCAAGATGTTTTTGAAATAAATTTTTAATGAATGGACCGATCAAACCAAACCAGATCAGAGTTATCACAATTGACCGAATTAACATTACCACAATGTCATTTGATCCAATATCTAAGCTATGCGGATAAAGGTAAGAATAAATAAGAACTGAAATTGAAACGAATATTATTATAATTCCTGTTGGGCGAAAAAACCAATTCTTTTTCTTTCGTTTATGTTTTAAGGGAAACTCATCTTGAATATTATAAAGTAAATCGTTTGGGATTGAGTCTTTATATCGATTTATTTTTTCCGGTAATTTCCCAGCATAATACCCGATAAAAATTCCTGCTAACAAATGAATTGAAACGTAAAGAGTTATAAGTAAGTAACCAAATTGTAAATCTAATTTAATTGATAGAAACTCCATTGAGACTTGCTGGATGAAGATGTTAAGCGATTTCCAAAGTGTGTTACCAAATACCAATGTTAATACAACAATCTTTTGAATCCCTGAAAAAAACAAAGTTAAAATGCCAAGAATAAAAGCTGGTAATCTGTAAATATTTTTTGGAAGAAATAAAAGATAACCAAGTATTCCCTGAACTGTTACTGCAAAATATGCAGTAAGCGGTGTGTGTGGACTAACTAACAATTTAACTAACAAAACAATTAAAGTTGATTTAAGAATTTCATTTTTGTTTTTAGAAAAAAGTGCTAATAATGAAATAAATAATACAGCCGCACTGCTGATAAAAATTCCACGAAAGGGAACTGAGATAGCATGTAATATTCCACCAAATGCTGATTCACTAAACGCCCATAGTGCAGTAATTTTTAAGACAGAAATATTGCTATCTGAAACATCTACTCTGAAGTATTTTTCTGGATTAGAATTCAAAACTATCTTTCAAGTTTATCTGTCCACGATATTATTCCATCCGCGAGATGTTGAACAGAATTAAATCCTTCAGACAGCATAAAGACTGCCGCATGGTAACTTCTATTTCCGCTTCTGCAGTAGATATAGTAATTTTTAGATTTATCCAACTTCAGGATATCATTTTGAAAAGTTGGATTATAGATATCAATTAAAAGTGAGTTGGAAATGTGTCCATCATTAAATTCTGCCGGAGTTCTTACATCGATAATAACAGCTGATTCATCAGAAGAGATTAAGTTCTTAAATTCCTCAGCGTTTAAGTTTTTTGGATAGTTCATAGTCCTCAAATATTGTTTTTTGTGATGCAAATATAGGATTATTTATAAATAATGCAGTTTTCTATGAAATAATTAAAGAATAACATTTTTATGACCGACAAGTCATAAAAGTGATCGATTGCATTTTAATTTCTAAAGTCACTTCATATATTTCGCAACCAAAATTAACTAATCAGGAAAATATTTAATGCCAAACAAATATCAGGTTGCAATTCTTGGAGGCGGACCAGGTGGGTATGTTGCAGCAATAAGAGCAGCCCAATTAGGATTTAAAACTGTTGTCATCGATAAAGAAAATTTAGGTGGAATATGTTTGAATTGGGGCTGTATTCCAACAAAATCATTATTAAAAAATGCTGAGATTTATGATAATGTAAAAAATCACGGCAAAGAATTTGGCATTTACACAAAGGATCTTTCATTCAACTTTACAGAAATTATTCAACGAAGCAGAGGCATCTCGGATAAGATTACGAAAAACGTCGAGATGCTTATTAAAAAGAATAAGATTGATCGAATAAGAGGATTTGGGAAACTAATAAGTCAGAATGAGATTGAGATATTTGATAAAGATGGTAAAAAAACTGAAACTATAAGTGCTGATAATATAATAGTAGCAACCGGTGCTCGTCCAAAAACCTTTCCCAATATTCCAGTTGATAAAAAGAATATCATTACAAGCACTGAGGCTATGAATTTATCTGAACAGCCAAAAGAATTGATTGTTATTGGTGCTGGTGCAATAGGAATTGAATTTGCATATTTTTATTCAGTACTTGGTACCAAAGTTACTATAATTGAAATGCTCGATCATATACTTCCGGTTGAAGATGCTGAAGTTTCGATCACACTTGAAAAGAATTTTAAGAAACGTGGAATTGATATTTATACAAAAACAATGGTTGAAAAAGCTGAAGTTAAAGGAAATAAAGTTTCAATTACAATAAATCAAAATGGTGAAAAGAAAGTGTTAAGTGCCGATAAAGTTTTAAGCGCAATTGGTGTTACAGGAAATGTTGAAGGATTTGGGTTGGAAGAATTAGGAATTGAATTATTTAAGAGTCATATCAAAGTTGATAAAAAAACTTACCAAACAAATATTCCAAATATTTATGCAATTGGTGATGTCATTGGTCCACCATGGCTTGCGCACGTTGCTTCGGCTGAAGGAATACATTGTATTGAAGGTATAAAAGGAATTCATAATCCGGAAGTTGATTATGAAAATATTCCTGGTTGTACTTACTGCCAGCCTCAGGTTGCAAGTGTTGGATTAACAGAAGCAAAAGCTAAAGAACTTGGTTACGATTTAAAGATTGGGAAGTTTCCATTTATGGCTAGCGGAAAAGCTTTTGCTGTTGGTGAACGAGAAGGTTTTGTAAAATTAATTTTTGATGCAAAGTACGGTGAATTACTTGGAGGACATATTATTGGTAGCGAAGCAACTGAATTGATTGCTGAAGTAGCGCTTGCACGTGCAATGGAAGCAACAGGACATTCTATCATCAAAACTGTTCATGCTCACCCAACATTATCAGAATCAATTATGGAAGCCGCGGCAAATGCTTATGGTGAAGCGATACACATTTGAGTTTAAAGATAGTAAGTCATTGCGAAAGAGTCTCCGAACGAAGCAATCTTATATTTTGGCAGATTACTCCTCCCGATAAATCGGGATCACAATGACTTGCTAAGAAGAAAATAATGAATAAAGAAAAAAGAAAATTGGTTTATTGTGATTTAGGATTAATTGATTATAAAGATGCGTGGGATTTGCAAAAATCTGTTCATCAACTAAGAGTTGATAATAAAATTGATGATATTCTTTTTTTACTTGAACATCCGCACACTTATACACTTGGAAAAACTGCTGATAAAGAAAATCTGATTGGTGATAAAAATTATCTTGATGAAAATAAAATATCAGTATATGATATCGATCGCGGTGGTGATATAACTTATCACGGTCCAGGACAAATTGTTGGATATCCAATTATAAGTCTAACAAATTGGAAACAAGACACACATAAATATTTAAGATCGATTGAAGAAGTAATTATCAACGTTCTAAAAGAATATGATTTAAATGGAACAAGAGTTGACAAATATACCGGCGTTTGGTTGGAAGTTAGAAAAATATGTGCAATTGGTATTAAAGTTAGCCGCTGGATAACAATGCATGGTTTTGCTTTTAATGTTAACACAGATCTTAAATTATTTAATGGGATCATTCCATGTGGGATAAATGATAAAGATGTTACGTCATTAAATCGTGAGTTAAATAAAGAAATTTCTTTAAACGAAGTAAAAGAAAAAATCATTCATCATTTTGATGTAATATTTAATTACGATCAAATTGAGTTTAAAACTAAAGAAGAATTATTGAGTTTAATTTCTTAAACCCAAAAGGTTTTTATGTCAAAAAAAATATTAACACCAATTAAATCGAAGGAGAAAACTTCGATGAAACCAACCAATGGAAAAAATGATTCAATAACTTTTGGTAAACATGAATTTACTAAGGAAAAGTTATTATATGTTTTGAAGATGATGCTGAGTGCTCGTAACGTTGATAACAAAGCGATGAATTTATTGAGACAGGGGAAAACATTTTTTCATATTGCTGGAGCCGGACACGAAGCAGTACAATTAGCAATTGGTTTATCACTCGATCCAAAAAAGGATTGGTTGTTTCCATATTACAGAGATATGGCAACTGTGTTAACTGCTGGTTTAACTGCAGAAGAAGTTCTGCTGGGAACATTTGGTAAATCAAATGATCCTGCAAGTGGTGGAAGACAATTGCCTGTTCATTGGGGTGCAACAAACTTTAATTTGCCTTCACAATCATCTCCTACCGGAACACAATTTTTGCATGCTGTTGGTGCAGCGATGTCTATTGCAAAAAGGGGAGAAAAAAATATTGCTTATGTAAGCAGCGGCGAAGGAACAACTTCACAAGGTGAATTTCACGAAGCAGTAAATTGGGCTAGCAGAGAAAAACTTCCAGTTCTATTTGTTATACAAAATAACAAATACGCAATCTCTGTTCACGTATCAAATCAAACTGGTGGAAAAGATAGTTCGATCGCTGAAATGATGGAAGGATTTCACAATTTACATCGTGCAAGAATTGACGGTACTGATTTTTTTCAATCGTATGAAAAAATTCAAGATGCGATTGAATATATAAAATCGGGTAAAGGTCCAGCTCTGATTGAAGCTGATGTTGTGAGATTAGAATCACATTCATCTTCTGATGATCAAAAAAAATATCGTGATAAAAAAGAACTTGAAGAAGATTTAAAAAGATGCCCGATTGAAAAGTTCGCACAACTTTTGATCGCAAAAGATTTTTTAACTCAAAATGAATATGATGAATTAAAACAAAAAGTTAACGATGAAATAAGTGAAGCAGCAGATAAAGCTTTGCATTCTGCTGATCCTAAACCTACAGAAGCAACTACTTTTATTTATGATGAATCCGGATTTAAAGATACTTTAAATTACGAATCAACAACTCCATCCGGAAATAAAATTGTTATGGTTGATGCAATCAATCACGCATTACATGAAGAGATGGAAAAAAATCCTGAAATGTTCATCTTTGGCGAAGATATTGAAGACGGTAAAGGTGGTGTGTTTACAGCTACAAAAGGTTTATCAACACGGTTTACAAGAAAAAGAGTTTTCAATTCACCTTTAGCTGAAGCAAGTATAATGGGAGTTGCAGTTGGAATGTCATTGGCAGGAATGAAACCGGTCGTTGAAATTCAATTTGGAGATTACATCTGGCCGGCATTTCAGCAGATGAAAAATGAAATGGCACCTATGCGTTATCGTTCTAATAATAGCTGGTCATCACCAATTGTAACTCGTGTTGCGGTTGGTGGATATATTCATGGTGGACTTTGCCACAGTCAAAATATTGAATCTTTCTTTGCTCACATTCCTGGAATATATATTGCTTATCCAAGTAACGCTGCTGATGCAAAAGGTTTATTAAAAACTGCATGCAGAATTAAAGATCCAGTTTTGTTTTTAGAGCATAAAGGATTGTACAGGCAAAGTTTTGCAATTGCTCCGGAGCCCGATGAAAATTATTTGCTTCCATTTGGTAAAGCAAAAGTTGTAAAAGATGGAACAGATGTTACTGTTGTATCTTGGGGAGTTTCACTTTGGGATTCGATGCTTGCAGCAAAAAAATTAGAAGATGAAAATTATTCTGTGGAAGTAATAGATTTGAGAACAATCGTTCCTTTAGATGAAGAAACAATTTATAACTCTGTTAAAAAAACAAATAAAGTAATCATTATTCATGAAGATACTTTGTTTGGTGGATTTGGAGCCGAGATAGCCGCACGAATTGCAGATAATTGTTTTCAATATCTTGATGCACCTGTAAAAAGAATTGCGGCAAAGGATTCACACATTCCTTATGCTCCGATTTTGGAGAATGAAGTTCTTCCTAGTCGTGATGAAATATATAATGGAATAAAAGATCTACTTAAGTATTGAAAAATCGTATCACCGGATGATGAGTCAAATCTTAATATGTATAAAGGTTCAGATATCTCGCTTTGCAAGATATGACTCTATAAAATAAAATTAAATAATTGAAAATTGAACATTTAGAATTTAACATTTGTAATCAGGAGTTTGTATGGATATCATAATGCCGAAAATGGGTGAGAGTGTTAACGAAGGCACAATCATCAAATGGCATAAAAAAATTGGCGATGCTGTTAAACTTGATGAAATAATTTTTGAAATCAGCACTGATAAAGTTGATACAGAAATTCCTGCAGCATCAGCAGGAGTGCTTTCTGAAATTTTAGTTCAAGAAGGAGAAACTGTTGAAGTGGGAACTGTAGTCGCGAGAATTCAAGCTTCAGGCGAATCTATTGTTGAAGTTGCACCACCACCAGTTAAAGTTCAACAAATTTTTGAAGAAAAAATTGTGGATGAAGTTGAATCTCCAAAAGTCTCTCAAGCAGTTCAAAGTGGTTCATCAAGCGGAAATGTAATCGAAATTGCAATGCCTAAAATGGGTGAATCAGTTATGGAAGGCACGATCATAAAGTGGCATAAAAAAGTTGGTGATACTGTAAAAAAAGATGAAATGATTTTTGAAATCAGTACCGATAAAGTTGATACTGAAATTCCTTCTCCTGAAGCCGGAACAATTCTAGAAATTTTAGTTGGAGAGCAAGAAACTGTAGATGTTGGAGTTATTGTTGCAAAGCTTGGTATTGGTAATCAAGTTAAAACAACCAAACAAGATCAAGTTCATACCCAAGAAAGTAAAATCGAAGAAAATAGAAAAGAGCAAGTTCAAGAAGATCGATCAATGCATGATAATTTTTCTAAATCTGTCGATCTTCGTTCTACTGAAAAGGGAAATGGTGGCGGATTTTTTTCTCCATTAGTTTTAAATATTGCTCAAAAAGAAAATATAAATTTTGATGAACTGAATTCAATCAAAGGTACAGGATTAGAAGGAAGGGTTTCTAAAAAAGATATTCTTGCATACATTGAAAATAGAAAAACTGGTAAAGTTTCCAATAGGGACAGGCAAGTTCGGGATAAAGTTCAAGATACGAAAACTACATCGTCAATTAATGTCTCACAACCTGTTTATAATTCTTCTGATGTTGAAAAAATTCCAATGGATAATATCAGGCAAAGAATTATGGATCACATGATCCACAGTCGTGATACATCAGTTCACGTTACAGGTTTGATCGAAGTTGATATGACACGAATTCATAATTTTATCAATTCTAAAAAAGATGAGATTATGAAAAATGAAAATGCAAAGATTACTTATATGGCATTCATTGCAGATGCTGTTGTTAAATCGTTAAAAAAATATCCTCTTGTAAATTCCAGTATAGATGGAAATTTAATTTTGCAAAAGAAATTTGTAAATCTTGGAATTGCAGTTGCGATCGAACCAACAGGATTAATAGTCCCGAATATTAAAAGTGCTGGAGATAAAAATGTAATTGGTCTAGCAAAATCAATTTCTGATATTGCAAATCGTGCAAGAACAAAAAAACTTACGCCGGATGATATTAGCAATGGTACATTTACAATTACAAATTATGGTGTGTTCGGAACTATATTTGGAACGCCAATTATAAATCAGCCTGAAGTAGCTATACTTGGAGTTGGTGCTGTTCAGAAAAAACCAGTTGTGATTGAGGTAGATGGTTCAGACACAATTGCAATTAGAAACATAATGGCATTAACACTTTCACACGATCATCGTTTGGTTGATGGTATGTTAGGCGGAATGTTTTTAAAGAGCATTAAAGAAGTATTAGAAAATTTTGAAGGTATTATTTAGAGAGTCATTGCGAGTCTGTCAAGACGTAGCAATCTCATATATTTAACAGATCACTTCATCCCTTCGGGATTCGTGATGACATATGAAAAAATATGATAAATCAGCATCAAAAAGCATTTAAAGAAGAAGCAGAAAAAGCGAATAAAGATTTAGGCAAAAGACCTGATTGGCTAAAAGTTCGTTTACCAATTGGAGAGAATTATTCTGATGTAAAAAATCTTATGCGCAGACAAAAACTAAATACCGTTTGCGAAGAGGCTAAATGTCCAAACATTTCAGAATGCTGGAATCATCGTACAGCAACATTTATGATACTTGGTGATACATGTACTCGCAGTTGTGGTTTTTGCAATATAAAAGTTGGTATCCCAAATGAACTTGATGTTGAAGAACCAAAACGAGTTGTTCAATCTGTTGTTGAATTAAATCTAAGACACGTTGTAATTACTTCTGTTAATCGTGATGAATTAAAAGATGGCGGATCAACAATCTTTAAAGAATGTGTAAGATTGATTCGTGAACAAAAACCTGATTGTACTGTTGAGATATTGATACCCGATTTTAAAGGTGATGAAGAATCATTTAAAATTATAATGCAAAATCCTCCGGATATATTAAACCATAATATGGAAACAGTTCCAAGACTTTATCATGCTGTTCGTCCTCAAGCAAAATATGAAAGAAGTTTAGAATTGATTAAATGGTTCAAATCTAATGGCCTTAAAACTAAAAGCGGAATAATGGTCGGTATTGGTGAAAAACAAGAAGAAGTTTTAGAACTTATGAAAGATTTAGTTGCTAGTGGATGTGATATTTTGACTATCGGACAATATTTGCAGCCGACAAAAGAACATCTTCCAGTGGACCGATTTGTTACTCCAGATGAGTTTAAAATGTATAAAGAAGAAGGATTGAAAATAGGATTTAAGATCGTGGAATCTTCTCCACTTGTTCGCAGCTCTTATCACGCAGATGAACATGCCCGAGCAATTTTTGAAACAAAATAGCTTTAATTAATAACCATTATTTTACATAAGAATAAGTTCCTATTTAGAGTTAATCTGTGTATTTTAACCTCGCTAAAAAATTAAAATAAGTTTATAGAGATATTTTTATTTAATGAAATTTCATTCTTTCTCAATTATACTGCTGTCAATTCTCATAACATTCACAGTCAGATCTCAAGAACATCAAAACATCCTACAAAAACCAGCAGATGATGATAATTCCAAGTATACAAATGTTGGCAATATAGGTTTAACAATCACAAATTTTGGTACCTACGGTCACGGTTTTTCATTATGGCCGGATCAACCAAGTTGTGAGTATCCTAAAGGTTCAAGTATTGAACATATTTTTGATGGCGGTTTATGGATTGGCGGAATTATTCGTGGAAATTCAGAACCATTTGTTACAACGGGCGCAGTTGATGCTACTTCCGTTTCAGCAAGAGGAGGTGGATTTGAATTTACTAATGCTGAAGGTGAAAAAGTTGTAGAACGTTCTTCACTTTTTGATTCACCATTTTATCAGCCATCTGCTATTTCTCATCAGGATTTAGTAATGAATTACACTGATTCAAATACTGTCCTCAGTAATGGTGAACCGATAACTGGACATAATCCTCTGGGAGTTGTGGTTAGACAAGAAAGTTATTCATGGAATTTTCCGTTTGCAGATTTTTTTGTGATAATGAATTACACTATTAAAAATACTTCAAACAAGTTTATAGATAGTATTTATGTTGGATTATGGACCGATGCGGTTTTCCGAAATACAAATATTACCGGAAGAAATTTTAATACTGCTTTTTTTAATAAAGGTGGAAACGGATATAATGATTCTGTTAAAATTGCTTATGAGTTTGATTCTAACGGTGATCCCGGGTTTACTGATAGTTATCTTGGAATTCAATTCCTTGGCGCAGAACCTAGACTTGCGGATAAAATATTAGTTCAAAGCGATTCAATCTCAACTGTTAATTTTGTTAGCTGGCAGTTTAGGAATACAGATGACCCAAACTTTTTTGCTCCTCAGGATGATATTGGAAGATACTCAAAAATGCAAGGATACTTTGGAGGTTCTAATAGATGGAAAGATGGAATTAATCCTTCTTCATTAAAGACACCTTCAAACAGATCAATCTTTTTATCAAATGGACCATTTTCATCGATCGCACCAGGTGATTCAATCAACGTTGTATTCGCAATCGTAACTGCTAAAAAATTTGGAAATGATCTTGCTGCTTTAGATACCGAAGAACAAAAAACTAATCTATATTTAAGTGCAGATTGGGCGCTGCGAGCTTATTTTGGTGAGGATAGAAATCGTAATGGAGTTCTTGATCCTAACGAAGATTTAAATGGCGATGGAAAAGTTACAAGATATATTTTGCCAACTCCTCCAACACCGCCCAAAGTTAAAGTAATTCCTGAAAATCAAAAGGCAACAATTTATTGGGATAGTAGGGCAGAGTTTTCCATTGATCCTATTTCAGGAAAAATGGATTTTGAAGGATACAAACTTTACAGAACACAAGCTGGATTTGACCTAACTCAGTCTCAGGATTTGCAAAAAGCATTAGTTGTATTAGCAGAATTTGATAGTACCGGTAATTCAATTGGTTATAATACCGGATTTTCTAATGTAAGATTGGATGAGCCAGTAATATTTCCAAACGATACAACAAAATATTATTACAAGTTCGAATTAGGTAATTTATTAAACGGATGGCAGTATGTATATTCTGTTACTGCTTTCGATGAAGGTGATCCGGAAAATGAACTTGACGTTTTAGAANNTTTTAGAATCGAGTGCAATTGCGAATTACGAAAGAATTGTTCCGGGTACTCCAGCCACCGAAGACCAAAATATCGAAATCGGAGTTTATCCAAATCCATATTACGGTAATGCAGTTTGGGATGGAAGTTCTGAGAGACTTAGAAAAATTTATTTCTTTAATTTGCCCGCAGAGTGTGAGATTACTATCTATACACTTTCAGGAGACGTTGTAAAACGGTTGTTACACGATGCTTCCAGTAATGGATCAGACACAAGATGGTTTGAAAATTACGCAAATGATGATAAGCAAAAAATTGCCGGTGGAGAACATGCCTGGGATCTTATAACTGATAGTGATCAGGCAATAGCAACAGGACTTTACTTGTTTACAGTAAAGAATAGTAATACCGGCGAAATAAAAACTGGAAAATTTTTAATAGTTAAATAATAGGAGAATAAGATGAAAACAAAATTTTTAATAATGTTTGCTTTTCTGTTCATCACATCGGTGAATTTGATTGCGCAAACTTACCCGGAAGTATCTATACGAGATATACAATATCAACATCCGGATTCTTTATTAACAATAGGTGACCAAAAATCGCCACTACTTGGTGATACAGTTATTGTAGAGGGTGTAGTTATGAATCCTTCATATACTGGAACCATCACAACATTAAACTCAGGCGCACCTGCAGTATTTTTAGCAGATACAAACTATAACGATTATAGTGGAATACTTATTAGATATCCAAATGGTTCAAGCACTGCATTTAATTCGATTTTAACAGGTACGGTTGCAAAATTTAAAGGTGTTGTTACAGAATTTAATGTTACTACTCAATTTGATCTTATTGAATTTGATGGTTCTACAATAACCGATTTTGTTGATAAACCTGAGCCTCAATTACTTACACTTGATTCTTTGTCATTACTTGGATCACGTGAAGGAAACATTCTTGCAGAAAAATGGGAAGGAATGTATGTAGAACTTAGAAACATTACTACAACTGAAGCTGGAGCAATTGGAAATGGTTCATATGTAGTTTTTGATGAAAATAATACACAAGTAGTTATTGGCAATCAATCTCGTTACTTTTTAAATCGAACTCCACCTCAAGCTGGTACTGTGTTAGAATATGTAAGAGGTTATGTTCAGAATAGAATTAATTTTGGTGGTCTTAACATGATGATGATCGTTATGCCTGTTGATTCTTCAGATTTAAAAATTGCACAATTCCCTCCTTTAATTTCAAACATCGTTAGAGATCCTGTTCTTGTAACTCCTGGTACTAATGTTACAGTTACCGCAAAGATTAAGGATCCTGATGGAACAGTTGCAGATGCAAAATTATATTGGAGAAAAAATTCTACAACTAATGAAGAAGTTGTAATGACAGTTGTAAATGATTCAACTTATCAGGCAGTAATTCCTTCGCAGCCTGATTCTTGCGTAGTTGATTTCTTCTTAACCGCAAGTGATAATCAAGGAAATAATGCAATCACTCCATCAGACACAGCAAAAAGCAGATATTTTTATTTAGTTCTTAACAGACCTCTAACAATTCAAGATGTTCAGTTCAGTCCTTTTGGCAGCGGATTTAGCGCCTACAATAATTATGAAGTAACAGTAAGAGGTATTGTAACTTCTGATACATCTGATATTCCACTTGGGCCACAAGTAATGATACAAAACGGAACAGGACCATGGAGCGGAATTAGAATTAATGGAACTGAGACCTTGAATTTTAACAAAGGCGATGATGTAACGGTTACAGGTACAATAATCGAAAACTTTAGTGTTACAAATCTTACAGGAATAAATACTCCTTCAGATTTTACAATTAATTCAACAGGTAATCCATTGCCTGTACCACAAGCTCTTTCAACATCAGATATTAATTTTACAACAAGTGGAACAATTAAAGCTGAAAAATGGGAAAGTGTTTTAATTAAATATTCTGATGTTACAATTACAGATGAAAATGCTGATGGAAATCCGGGACCTTCTACTTCTAACTTTGGCGAAATACTTGTTGCAGATACAAGTTTAGTTAATACAAGAGTCGAACTTCAGGATGGTAATCATCAATATCATAACTTCTGGGATGCATCACTTGAATTTGTACCAACCAGAGTTTTAGTTGGTGACGTTATGGATGAATTAGTCGGAATTATGTATTTCTCATTCGGTAATTATAAACTTATACCAAGAACAAATGACGATTTTGTTAACTATGCTACTGATGTAAATAATGAAGTTAATACTGTTTATAATTATGAATTAGATCAAAATTATCCTAATCCATTTAACCCAAGCACCAAAATTAACTACTCAATTCAGGCTGAAGGACTAGTTTCAATTAAAGTGTTTAATATTCTGGGACAGGAAGTCGCTACTTTAGTTAATGACTTTAAAACAGCCGGTGCTCATTCGGTTAATTTCGATGCAAGTAAACTTTCATCCGGAATTTATCTTTACAAAATAGATTCTAATGGTTTTACTCAAACAAAAAAGATGATGCTCATTAAGTAATGAAAAATGAACAATTTAAAATGAATAATTTGTAAGAAATGAAATCTCAAAAATATATACTAAAATATTTCTTACTCCTTTCGGTATTAGGAATTATATCATTCTATTCCTGTTCGGAGGAATTTCCAGATCAACCAAACGGAAATTCACCTCCGTACACAGGAATGTTCTTATACCCGGATTCTACTGTTTCTCAGCAGCCAAGCAGATTAAGAGTTAATTGGTGGGGGGATGATCCAGATGGACTAATAGTCGGATACTACTTTAAGTGGGAAGGAATTGATAACAGTTGGACATTTACAACACAAAATGACAGCACTTTTTCTTTACCGATTGGAACTTCTGATACCACCTATAGTTTTATGGTTTCCGCAGTTGATGCACAAGGTAATGGTGCATATGATTCCAGAGTTTTTCAAAATGGAATTGATTTTGGTCCGGAACCTTTTATTGATAAAAATAGTAATGGCATTTTTGATCGAGGTGAAACTTATTATGATATTGGTTTGATTGATCCAACACCGGCATCAACTTTATTTCCAATAAAAAATAGCTCACCGGTTTTAAGCTGGAATGAATTATCATTTTTGCCTGACACATCTTTTCCTGTTGT
>CXWK01097900.1_pt1 | contig 19435 bp, 25 predicted proteins | sample 590851 | NCBI WGS metagenome assembly CXWK01 (sample SAMEA3498364, study PRJEB10139) | wastewater metagenome | biome: wastewater treatment plant; material: activated sludge | place: Denmark | collected 2014-08-01 | reverse complement strand
TGCTGTACACCGGCAGCAACGGCCTGGTGGCGCACGAATGCATCCTCGACCTGCGCCCGCTGAAAGACAGCAGCGGCATCAGCGTCGACGACGTGGCCAAGCGCCTGATCGACTTCGGCTTCCATGCCCCGACCATGTCCTTCCCGGTGGCCGGCACCCTGATGATCGAGCCGACCGAAAGCGAATCCAAGGAAGAACTGGACCACTTCTGCGACGCCATGATCCGCATCCGCGAAGAAATCCGCGCGGTGGAAAACGGCACCCTGGACAAGGACGACAACCCACTGAAAAACGCCCCGCACACCGCGGCGGAGTTGGTCGGCGAGTGGTCGCATCCTTACAGCCGTGAGCAGGCGGTTTATCCGGTTGCCTCGCTGATCGAAGGCAAGTACTGGCCGCCGGTCGGCCGTGTCGACAACGTGTTCGGCGATCGCAACCTGATCTGCGCGTGCCCATCCATCGAAGACTACGCATAACCCCCGTAGGAGCTGCCGCAGGCTGCGATCTTTTGATCTGGCTTTAAAAAATCAAAAGATCGCAGCCTCGTTGCACTCGTCAGCTCCTACAGGTGCCCCCCATTTCGAGAACAACAGAGGACTTTCACCATGTTCAGCACCCTTTTTAGCAAGCAGGACCAGATCAAAGGCTACGACGACGAACTGCTGGCGGCGATGAATGCCGAGGATGCGCGGCAGGAGCACCACATCGAGCTGATCGCTTCGGAGAATTACACCAGCCAACGGGTCATGGAGGCGCAAGGCAGCGGCCTGACCAACAAGTACGCCGAAGGCTATCCGGGCAAGCGCTATTACGGCGGTTGCGAGTATGTCGACGTGGTCGAGCAACTGGCCATCGACCGCGCAAAACAATTGTTCGGCGCCGACTACGCCAACGTCCAGCCGCACTCCGGCAGCCAGGCCAACGCGGCCGTGTACCTGGCGTTGCTGCAGGCTGGCGACACCGTGCTGGGCATGAGCCTGGCCCATGGCGGTCACCTGACCCACGGGGCCAAGGTGAGTTTTTCCGGCAAGCTCTACAACGCCGTGCAATACGGCATCGACACCGCGACAGGGTTGATCGACTACGACGAAGTCGAACGCCTGGCCGTCGAGCACCAGCCGAAAATGATCATCGCCGGATTCTCCGCTTACTCCAAGACCCTGGATTTTCCGCGTTTCCGTGAGATCGCCAACAAGGTCGGTGCCTGGCTGTTCGTCGACATGGCCCACGTCGCCGGGCTGGTGGCCACCGGTCTGTACCCGAACCCGCTGCCCTACGCCGACGTGGTCACCACCACGACCCACAAGACCCTGCGCGGTCCGCGCGGTGGCCTGATCCTGGCCAGGGCCAATCCGGAACTGGAAAAAAAGCTCAACGCTGCCGTATTCCCCGGTGGCCAGGGCGGTCCGCTGATGCATGTGATCGCCGCCAAGGCCGTGTGCTTCAAGGAAGCGCTGGAGCCGGCGTTCAAGACTTACCAGGCACAAGTGATCCGCAACGCCCAGGCGATGGCGCAGGTGTTTATCGAACGGGGCTATGACGTGGTGTCCGGTGGTACCGACAACCACCTGTTCCTGGTCAGCCTGATCCGCCAGGGCTTGACCGGCAAGGACGCTGACGCCGCCCTGGGCCGTGCCGGCATCACCGTGAACAAGAACGCGGTGCCCAACGATCCGCAGTCGCCGTTCGTAACCTCAGGCCTGCGCATCGGCACGCCGGCAATCACCAGCCGTGGTTTCAAGGAAGCCCAAAGCATCGAGCTGGCAGGCTGGATCTGCGACATCCTCGATCACCTCGGCGATGCCGATGTCGAGGCCCAGGTCGCCCGCCAGGCTGCCGCTCTGTGTGCGGACTTCCCGGTGTACCGCGACTGATCACACAACACAAACCCCTGTGAAAAACCTGTGGGAGCGAGCCTGCTCGCGAAGGCGGAGTGTCAGTCGACATCTGTGCTGGATGTTCCACCATCTTCGCGAGCAGGCTCGCTCCCACAGTTCCGGTTCTTGTCTGACATACCTTGGGAGCATCTATGAACACAGTGCAAGTCGGCACAAAACTGCGCGGCGCGGAAAAAGTCGCGCGTATTCCAGTGAAAATCATCCCCACCGAGGACCTCCCGCGCAAACCCGACTGGATCCGGGTACGCATGCCGGCCTCCCCCGAGGTCGACCGGATCAAGCAATTGCTGCGCAAACACAAGCTGCACAGCGTCTGCGAAGAAGCCTCGTGCCCGAACCTGGGCGAGTGTTTTTCCGGGGGGACTGCGACATTCATGATCATGGGTGACATCTGCACCCGTCGCTGCCCGTTCTGCGATGTCGGCCACGGGCGCCCGAAGCCGCTGGATGTGGATGAACCGTCCAACCTCGCCGTGGCCATCGCCGAACTGCGCCTCAAATACGTGGTGATCACCTCGGTGGACCGCGACGACTTGCGCGATGGCGGCGCCCAACACTTCGTCGACTGCCTGCGCGAAATCCGCAAGCTATCGCCGGGCATTCAACTGGAAACCCTGGTGCCGGACTATCGCGGACGGATGGACGTCGCCTTGGCGATCACCGCCCTTGAGCCGCCCGATGTGTTCAACCACAACCTGGAAACCGTTCCGCGCCTGTACAAGGCCGCACGACCCGGCTCAGATTTCGAGTGGTCGCTGGATCTGCTGCAAAACTTCAAGCAGCGGGTGCCACAGGTCCCCACCAAATCCGGGCTGATGCTGGGCCTGGGAGAAACCGACGAAGAAGTGATCGACGTCATGCAGCGCCTGCGCGAGCACGATGTCGACATGCTCACCCTCGGCCAATACCTGCAACCTTCGCGCAGCCACTTGCCGGTCCAGCGTTTCGTGCACCCGGACGTATTTGCCTGGTTCGCCGAGGAAGGCGCGCGCATGGGCTTCAAGAACGTCGCGTCCGGGCCATTGGTGCGCTCGTCCTATCACGCCGATCAACAACTTCATGGAGGTGCCGCCGATTTCAAGCCATGATGAAGTGACTTGTCTTGCCATTACACAGGCCCGACCCGATGCCATTTGTCGTTCGAACATTGCTCCCGCTCCTCAGTCTCGCCTTGTCGGGTGTCGCCGCTGCCGAGCCCAGGCCCGAGCACATGGTGTATTTACGCACGATCGATCCGGGTATCGAACAGGACATTCGTTATGCCAGCGCCCACAACTTCACCGGGCACCCGCTCGAGGGTTATGAAGCGCCCGAGTGCTTGCTGTCGCAGGATGCCGCCAAAGCCCTCGCCCGGGTACAAACGGCACTGCGGGCGCAAGGCTATGGCCTGAAGGTGTTCGATTGCTATCGCCCCAGTCGCGCGGTCGCGGACATGGGGCGCTTCGCCACTGAGCCGGGCGATCCGCTTAAGGCCGAATTCTATCCACGGGTGGATAAGCAAGACTTCTGGCGCCTGGGCTATGTGGCGCGCGTATCGAATCACTCCAAAGGCAGCACCGTCGACCTGAGCATGACGGGACCGGACGCCCTGCCCGCCGACACCTGGACGCCATCTGCCACGCCAGTCGATTGCACGGCGCCTTATGGGCAGCGTTGGCACGACGGCGCAGTCGACATGGGCACCGGTTTTGATTGCTTCGACGAGCGCGCCCATACCGATTCGACGTCGATCACGGCGACGGCCATGGAAAATCGCCAGCGACTGACCCGCGCCATGGCGCAGGAGGGATTCACCGGTTACTCCGCCGAGTGGTGGCACTTCACCTATACCCGGGATGCGACATTGAACACCGTCATGAACTTCCCCATCACCCCGCTGGCACCATGAACAGCCTTGGCAGAATCTGCGCGTTGCTGATCCTGTTGCTGCCCTGTGCCGCAATGGCCCAAGGGCTCGACGGTAGTGGCCAGTTGATCGTGGTCACCAGCAAGCACTGGGACGACATCCAGGGCAGCGCCCAGCGTTATGAACGGCACGGGGACAGCTTCCAGAAAGTCGAAGCGCCGTTTGCCGTCGTGCTGGGAAAAAATGGCATGGGCTGGGGCAAGGGACTGCTCGACACCGGGCAACTTCAGGGGCCGGTGAAACAGGAAGGCGATGGAAAGGCACCCGCCGGGATGTTCAAACTCGGCAGCGCTTTTGGCTACGACGCTCCAAGTGAAACCCGCCTGCCCTACCTCGCACTGACCTCGACCATCGAATGCGTGGATGACAGCCGGTCCGCTCATTACAACGAATTGGTCGACGGCGCCACGATGGCCCAAGACTGGAACAGCTCTGAACGCATGCGTCGCCATGATGACTTGTACCGCCAGGGCATTTTCATCGAGCACAACACACCCGCATCCCCCGCCGCCGGTTCCTGCATTTTCTTCCACATCTGGCGTGGCCCCACACTACCGACGCGGGGCTGCACCGCGATGGACCCGATGGATATCGCACGCCTGCTCAGTTGGCTGGACCCACGCCAGTCCCCGCTGCTGGTGCAACTGCCCGAGACGCAGTACGAGCAGTTGCGCGAACGCTGGAACCTGCCTGCGCGCTGACCGCAAGCGAGCGCCTGGCCAGGCGGATCTTGCCCAGCGTTTCGACAAAGGGCGTGATGATCAGGCTGTAGACGGTCAGGTAACGGCCATGATCCGCTTCGCAGGTGCCGAAGCGGATGGGCTCCGGTTGCGTTTGGGTGACGTACAGCGTGCCGAACATCCAGTCCCAGAGTGACAGGTTGACCCCGAAGTTCTTGTTGAAGTGCCGCGGCGCATCGCTGTGGTGGACCTGGTGCTGGGCGGGGCTGTTCAGCACATGCTCGACCACAGGCCCGAAGGACAGCCAGACATGGCTATGGCGCAGATTGGCCGCCAAGGCATTGAGGATGAACACCATGTAGGTCACGCCGAACAGCGTGTAGCGGCTGATCTCCCCGCCACAGGCGTACCAGAAGAGTCCGGCAAAGGCGCTGATGAACACGAGGTCAGTCAACCGCTCGACCACTTTCTCGAGGAAATGCACCCGACTGGCCGTGGCCGGGACCAGCACTGTCGCCGAATGATGGACTTTGTGGAACGCCCACAGGTAGCGCGAATGGTAAGCGCGGTGGGCCCAATAATGGATGAAGTCCTGCAGCAGGAACACACCCAGGCCATAGAGCAAGGTCAGGACCAAGTGCTCCTCGACCTGCACCCGTGCACCCCACAGCTGAGTGAAAAAGCGGATGTAGTCACCGGAACGCAACACATAGGGGTCCACTAGCCCGACGATGGGCACCACCAGCACGACCTTGAGGATCGCGCGCACGAAGTAGTAGCGGTAATCGAGCAGCGCGGAGGGATGAAAATGCACACGGTTGCCGCCGATGAACTGCCAGAAGCTGTGCGCGTCCGTCAGCCCGCGAGCTCGGCGCCAGCGGAACAGGCCGTAGGCAACGGAGTAGGAGATGAAAAGAAAGGCGACGCAGAGACGGCCATTGAGGTCGAAGAGCCCGAGGAACTGGTTGCTGACAGGTATAAATACCCACCTGGACAGGTATTGCTCGATCAGTGCGAGAACATCCATGAAAGGCTGCCCCCTGCTGAAAGTAGAGCGTTGTGTGTGGGATGGAAAAACGCGGGTCGCAGGAACACGGCGGGCCGGCTCCTGCGGGACATTATTGCGGATGTATCTTATTCAGGTCTTGGGATTTCGGCAACCTCTGGGCCAAACGTCACTTCACTGCTCAAGCCATACAGCTGCGGCCGTCGGTCCCGGTGCAGGTCATTGCGCTCACTGATGCGCTTGTTGCGGGCCTCGGCCAGGTTCAGGTTGGCCAGCAGCATCTGTTCTCCACCCTGCTCCGCCGGACCGGCCACCGGATAACCGTCGGCGTCGACGATCACCGAACCTTGCACCCAACTCACCCCGCGCTCAACGCCATGACGGTCACAGGCGGCGATGAACATGCGGTTGACCGAGGCATTGGCCTGCACCCGCAAGACTTCCGCCGGGCGCTCGGATTGCGGTCGCGGGCCGTCGGGCCAGTTGACCGGCGCACAGAGCAGGTCGGCACCGGCCAGCGCCGGCAGGCGCACCCATTCGGGGAACTCCAGGTCGTAGCAGATCAGCATGCCGATGCGCCCGTGGACCGTTTCGATCACCGGCGGTGCGGCAGTGCCGGCTGTGAAAACTTCTTTCTCCGCATCCCACAGGTGCGCCTTGCGGTACACCGCGCGCAAACCCCGGGTATCGATCAGTGCCGCGCTGTTGGCCAGCTCATCCCCGGCCAGACGCTCGCAGAATCCACCGACGATGACCATGTTCAATTCACTGGCCAGCGCCTGCCACAGGCGCAACGTCGGCCCCTCGGCGGTTTCCGCGAGGGCCAGTGCTTCCGCGCGGTCGGCAAACAGGTAGCCGCTCTGCACCAGCTCCGGCAACACCACCACCTGGGCACCCTGCAGGGCCGCCGAACGGATCGCGCGTTCGGTAAGCGTGCGGTTGTACGCGAGGTCGCCGATTTTCGGCGCCAATTGGCAGCAGGCGACCCGGATATTCTTTGCCGTGTTCAACGCACCGACTCCGTGGATGAATGGGTCATGGCGATAATCTCGTTTTCACTGATCGCCTCGATGACCCGGCGCTCGGCGGCCAGGTCGAGGGAGCGGCTGAGCAGGTAATAGGTCAGGCCCGAAACCAGCAGGCCGACCAGCCAGGCGATGTCCACGCCTTCCAGCACCCGTGCCATAGGACCGACGAAGACTTCCTTGCTGGCGGCGGCATCGTAGATGTAGAAGAACGGCACCATGGCGGCAAAGCCGATCAGGTAGGCCACGATGCCGCGAAACTGCCACGCGCCGTAGATGCCCTTCGGCGTGAAAAAATGCGGGATCGCGTAGCCGCCCTTGCGCACGAAGAAATAGTCCACCAGGTTGACGGCGGTCCAAGGCACGAGGAAGTACAACAGCAACACGAGGAAGGTGTTCAGCAGCGCGATGCCGTCACCCTTGATCGACAGCACGCAGGTCAGCAGGATGATGCTGATGGCACTGATCGACAGCACCCGGGCGCGGGGTGTGGGGGTGATCTTGCTGATCGAATCGACACCGGTCAGCAGCGTCAGCATGGCGCTGTAGGTGTTCAGCGCAATGATCGGCAGGAAGCCCGCCACCGACACCACCACCAACAGATTGCCCAGCCCGGGAATCATCGAGGAACCTACCTGGTTCAATGCCACCAGCGCATCCACCGCTTTCAGTTCCTGGGCGAGCCAGGCACCGAGGCCGATCATCCAGCTGCCCGACAGCGACGCGCCGATGAATATCGCCGCGATCAGTTTCGGCCGGCTGGTGTTTTTCGGCAGGTAGCGCGAATAGTCGGAAACATAGGGTGCATAGGAAATGTTGTAGCTGGCACCAATGGCGAACAGGGTCGCGAAGGCGATCCAGCTGAAGCCGAGGTCGCTGGCCGGCGTGACGCCCTCGGAACCCGCGCCGAACATCAGGGCGATGGTCACCAGGGCATACAACGGCAGCGTCGCCAGCAGCGCCCACTTGAAGGCTTTGTGCATCAGGTCGTGGCCGAAGATCGACAGCAGTGCGCCGATCAGTACCACGGTCACGGCGACGATGGTCGGGTCGATGCCGAACACATGCTCCAGCCCGTTCATGATCAGCGAGACGTTCACCACGTTGAAACCGACGAACACAAACATTGTCGCCATCAGCGCCAGGATCACCCCGCGATAGCCGAACTGGGCACGGGACTGGATCATCTGCGGCAGGCCCATTTCCGGCCCTTGCGAGCCGTGGAAAGCCATGAAGATCGTACCGAACATGATGCCCAGCGCACCGGCCAGCAGGGTCCACAGCGCCGACAAGCCCAGGCTGGGGCCGACGAAACCGATGGAGATGGTGAAGAAGTGGAAGTTGCCGAGAAACCAGAACGGCCCCTGGCTGCTGAGTTTGGCGTGACGTTCGTTTTCCGGGATGTAATCGATCGAGTGGCCTTCGATGGCCAACCCGCCGCTCGCCTCGGTGGCGTGCGCAGAAAGTGGGGACCCTGACATACGATAGTTCCTATGCAGTAGATTGTTTTTATTTTGAGCGCAGTGGTCGATTCGACGTCCAGATCTGGCAAAACTCCAGAAAAAGCTGACGAAGACCCTGGTTTCCCTGCAATGTATGGCGTTGGCCGCAGCGATAAAATATCCAAGGCGCACTGTTCACATAGATCGGCGTCAATGTAATCGAGTATCGGGAGCCCCCATGCTGGGAACTGTAACGGAGCTGGATCTGCGCCTGATCCGGGTATTTCTCACGGTGGTCGAGGCTGGCGGGATCTCGGCGGCGCAAACTGCCCTCAATACCACGCAACCGACCATCAGCGCACAACTGGCGACGCTGGAGGCACGGGTGGGTTTTCGCCTGTGCGAACGCGGTCGCGGCGGATTTTCCGTAACGCCCAAGGGTGGTCAGTTCGTCGAGGCAGCGCGACGCTTGCTGGCTGCCGCCGAGGGCTTCAGGGTTGAAGTGCAGCACATCAACCGCAAAGTCTCGGGCAACATCAACGTCGGCCTGCTGGGGCAGATCGATCCGGTGGCAAACAAGAAAATCGGCTTGGCCATTGCCCGCCTGCGGGCTCGGCACGAGGGGCTGTACTTTCACTTCACCGAACTGTCTTCATCGCTGCTGGAAGAGAAAATCATCAACGGCCATATTGATCTGGCGATCGGTTATTTTTGGCATCGCTTGCCCAATATCGACTACTTCCCGTTGTTCCAGGAAACCCAGATCGCCTACTGCGCGCCGTCACACCCGCTGTTCGAGCAGGTGGGTGCGCTGACGCGCGAGGATGTCAGCCAGCATGACTGGGTCTGGCCCAGCCATCCCTTGCCGGAAATGCCGGCGCCGACCTCGATCGAACGCTTGACCGTGCTCACCGACAGCATGGACGGAGCGGCCCTGCTGATCCTGTCCGGCCAACACCTGGGCTTCCTGCCGCAGCATTATGCGGCCCGGCATGAACAGCTCGGGCAGCTGCATCCACTCAATCCGCAATTACTGCGCTACGAGGTCGGCTTCCACGCGGCGGTGCGGCATTCGGCGCGGCAGCGGGAGCTGGTCAGTGCGTTCCTCAATGAGCTGATCGATATCTTCAACGCACCCTTGTAGGAGCGAGCCTGCTCGCGATGGACTTCAGAGCGCCTNNAGGGGTGTCAGGTTTCCAGCGTTATCGTTAACGTCCATCGCGAGCAGGCTCGCTCCTACAGGGGGGTGGTGTTATCAGAAGCGGATTTCAGCGGCAGGGACCACGTCGATCCGCGCCACCGAACTGCTCAGGTCGGCCCAATCCTTGTTGTGTTCGGCAATGATGTCTTCGGCCGTGGTTTTGCCATTGTCGACAGTGGAATGCGCGTCGGCGGCCAGCACCACGTCGTAACCCAGTTGATGCGCCTGGCGCAGGGTTGCATTCACGCAGTAATCGGTTTGCAGGCCGCAGATGACCAGGCGCTCGAAGTCCTGCACCGGCACCAGGTTCTGCAGGTTGGTCTGATAGAACGAATCACCGGTGGTTTTACGTACGCGATGATCCTCGGGCGCAGTGTGCAGCCCTTGCGACAATTGCCAGCCGGGAGCGCCATGCTTCATCAGGTCGCCCTCTTCTTCGTGCTGGATCAGCACCACTGCCACGCCGGCTTTTCTCGCCCGGGCACTCAGGCCATTGATCGTTTCAATGACGCGCTGGATCTCGAAGCACTCGTACTCGCCGGAGCACAGGGCCTGCTGGACGTCGATGATTAACAGTGCGGTGGTCATGGTACCTTCCTTGATGAGTTGAAAAATCAGGGGACGCGTGCGCCCCCCCATTCAAACACAACCATCAGTAACCCAGCGACAACCCGGTATTACGCCGTGGATCGTTGGCCCCGTAGAAACGGTTCTTGCCCACCGGCTTGCCCTCCAGCGACGGAGCCCCTACCAGGATTGCTGCCAGGTGGTTGGCGTCCTGCGGACCGGCAAACTTGTGGCCCCAGCTTTCGAGGATCTTCACCGTGTCGGGACTGGTGGTGAAGGTCTCCAGGTTGGTTTCCTCCGGCAGCCATTGCTGGTGGAAACGCGGCGCATCGACCGCTTCCTGGATGTTCATGCCGTAGTCGATCACGTTGAGCATGGTCAGCAGGGTCGCGGTGATGATGCGGCTGCCGCCGGGGGTGCCGACCACCATTACCACTTTGCCGTCCTTGGTGACGATGGTTGGGCTCATGGACGACAACGGCGCCTTGCCGGGCGCGATGGCATTGGCCTCGCCCTGCACCAGGCCGTACATGTTCGGTACGCCGACTTTCGAGGTGAAATCATCCATTTCGTCGTTGAGGATGACCCCGGTCTTGCTGGCCATGACCCCGGCACCGAACCAGTCGTTGAGGGTGTAGGTCACCGATACCGCGTTGCCCCATTTGTCGACGATGGAGTAATGGGTGGTGTTGCTGCCCTCATGGGGCGCCACGCCGGGCTTGAGATCCTTGGAGATGCCGGCCTTTTGCGGCTGGATGGCTTCGCGCAGCTTGGTCGCGTAGTTTTTGTCGAGTAAATGCGCGATCGGGTTTTTCACGAAGTCCGGGTCGCCCAGGTAGCTGTTGCGGTCCACATAGGCGTGGCGCATCGCTTCGATCTGGTAGTGCATGCCCTGGGCCGAGTGGTAGCCCAGGTCCTTCATCGGATAGCCTTCGAGGATGTTCATGATCTGGCAGATCACCACCCCGCCGGAGCTCGGTGGCGGTGCCGAGACCACATGGTAGCCGCGATAGTCACACTCGATGGGTGCCAGCTCGCGAGTCTTGTACTTGTCGAGGTCGGCCTGGGTGATGATGCCCTTGTTGGCTTGGCTGGAGGTGACGATGGCGTCGGCCACCCAGCCCTTGTAGAAACCGTCGGCGCCTTTCTCGGAGATTTCCCGCAGGGTTTTGCCGAGGTCTTTCTGTACCAGTTTCTGGCCGACCTGCATCGGCTCGCCATTGCTCAGGAAGATCGCGCCGGAATCCTTGATGTCCTTCTTGAACACGTCGGTGGCGTACTCCAGCAACTCGACATCGCCCTGCTCCAGCACGAAGCCGTCTTCCGCCAGCTTGATCGCCGGGGCGATCACTTCCTTGCGCGGCTTGGTGCCGTATTTGGACAGCGCCAGCTCCATGCCGGACACGGTGCCCGGCACCCCGACGGCCAAGTGTCCGCGGGTGCTCAGGTCGGGGACGACGTTGCCCGCCTTGTCCAGGTACATGTCGGCGGTAGCGGCCAGCGGGGCTTTTTCACGGAAGTCGAGGAAGGTCTTACGACCGTCGGCGAGTTGAATGGTCATGAAACCGCCACCCCCCAGGTTACCGGCCGCGGGATACACCACCGCCAGCGCGTAACCCACTGCGACAGCGGCGTCGACCGCATTGCCGCCGTTCTTCAGCACATCCACGCCCACATGACTGGCCAAATGCTGGGCGGTGACCACCATGCCGTTTTCAGCCGCGACCGGGGCCACAGAGGCCGCATGGGCCATCAGGCAGCTGAGCGCCAACGAGGTCGCAATCAGCGATTTGGCAAAAGGTTCGTACTTCATGAGTCGGTCTCTTTTTGTTTTAAAGTAGGAAAACGCTTCAAGAGCAGTAGGCAGTATGGTCGGGATTGCATATTGCGCCTCCCCGGCGAGGCAGTATGCTTAACACCTGTTCAGCAATTCGGCGATGCGTGCGGCATGACCTACACCTACATCACCTTGGCATCACCCGTCGGCGAGTTGAAGCTGGTAGCGAACGATTGCCGTCTGGCGGCCATCCTCTGGGAAAATGACAAACCAGGCCGGGTGCGCCTCGGCCCGATGGATGAAGCGCCGGACAACCCGGTCCTGATGCGCACTGCGCAACAGTTGCGCGAATACTTCGCGGGCACACGCCAGGCGTTCGAGCTCGACCTTGATTTTGCCGGGACGGAATTTCAGAAGAAGGTCTGGAGGGCCTTGTTGACCATTCCCTTTGGCCAGACCCGCAGCTACAGCCAGATCGCCGAGCAGATCGGCCACCCGAGCGCGGTGCGGGCAGTGGGTGCGGCGAATGGCAGGAATCCGATTTCGATCATCGCGCCCTGTCATCGGGTGATTGGCGCGTCGGGGAAATTGACCGGGTTTGCCGGGGGGCTGGAGGCGAAGCAGACGTTGCTCACGCTGGAAGGCGGCCAATGGCCCGAAACCGCGCGCCTCCCGGGCTTTTGATCTTGTAGGAGCTGCCGCAGGCTGCGATCTTTTGATCTTGTTGTTTAAAAGTCAAAGTCAAAAGATCGCAGCCTGCGGCAGCTCCTACAGGACTACATCACGCCGGTGTAGAAAGCTGCGCCTTGTATTCCTTTTGATACTGCGTCGCCAGCGACTCTTTCTGCTTGTCGTCAAGCAACTTGCCCGCCATCTGGAAGAACTTCTGCTCCTCTTCTTCAAGGTGGTGATGGACCTTCTCGGACAATTTCTTCGCCGTCGCCAGCCAGGCCGGGCTGGACATCTCGGTGCTGTCCAGTTCTTCCATCATCTCATCCATCTCGTGGTGCTCGGAGATCGCGTGGCGACTGAGGTCTACGCCATTGTCGAATTCCATCAGCGGGATGTAGAAATGCCGTTCTTCAGCGGTTTCGTGAGCCTGCAGTTCTGACTTGAGCTGCTTGTATGCGTCGACGCGCTCAGGGGTATCGCCGCTGGTGCGGATCAGGGCTTTGGCGTAGGTACGCTGGCGCTCGTGGCTTTCGCGCAAGGCTTCGAAAATATTCACGGAATGTCCTCATCAGTCGCACTCGGGAATGGCGCGTCACAACAAGTGACCTCTGCGCACTGGCGACGGTTCCACTGGCTGAGGGTCATGGAACTATGGCGGCAACCACGATAGGCTGCCGATTCACTGCCATAAGGACATTGCCATGAACCTGCGGATAGAGTTCTCGCCCACCCCCACGGAAGAAGAGCGCCAGGCCATCCTGATGCCGCTGCGCGCCTACAATGCCTCGAAGGCCGACGGCGCCGTACCCGAGCATATCGCCCTGCTGGTACGTGACGAAAACGATGTGATCCTTGGTGGCCTTTACGCCAGGTTGTTCTACCAGTGGATGTTCATCGACCTGCTATCGGTGCCGGAGCAGGCCCGGGGACAGGGCATGGGCACGAAGCTGATGCAGATGGCCGAAGACCTGGCGCGGGAGAAAAAATGCGTGGGAATGTGGCTCGATACCTTTGAATTCCAGGCACCGGAGTTCTACAGGAAATGCGGCTACAGCGAGATTGGGCATATCGCCGACTACCCGCCGGGGTACAAGCACTTCTTCTTCCAGAAGCGCCTGGACTACTGATCATCTACACCCCCCTGTAGGAGCGAGCATGCTCGCGATGGACTTCCGGGCGCCGCTGGGTATCTGGCTCCCCGCGTTATCGTTAACGACCATCGCGAGCATGCTCGCTCCTACAGAGGGGGGGGCAGCGTCAGGTCAGAGGCAGGTGGCCAGTGCCGCCAAGCGGCGCTTGGCGACGAAGTCGTCTTGCTGAGCGTAGTAACTCAATACGGTGCCCGAGGCATCGGTGGTCACGTCGACGAACGACTCGGCCGAGCGGGTATAGACGGTGGTGCTCCCCTTCGCTCCCGGCTCCAGGTACGCCGCAGCATCAACGCCGAACACCGCTTCGTCCTGCCAGGAATACTGCACGCACTGGGCGACGTCCTTGGCCGGCTTGTCGGAGTTCAAGGTCTTGTACGGGGCCTTGGTACGAGCATCGTTCATCGCCGAGCCCGCGCATCCCGCCAGCAAGGTAGCGGCCAGCGCCACCATCAGAATTCGCATTGCATTCACTCATGAGGAAAAAGCGGACTGTATCACCGCGGCAGGGCGTATCGTTCTGCTTTACTTCATTAAAACCGCGACATCGCGTGACGATTCGCGCACCCTGTCGAGCCAATAGCGCTGTATTACACCTTTCACTGGACGCCCCATGACACCCAACGCCGAGTTTTACAAACCGACCACTGAATATGCCGACAAGCTGATCAGCCAGATCGGTCAGACACCGTCCTGGATCGCCAAGCGAATCGGCGTCACCGACAAGCGCATTCGTTACATCCTTGAGGGCGAAAGAACCGTCAAGGGTGAAACCACGCCGATCCAGATGACCTATACCGAGCAGTTTGCACTCGAATGTCTGGCGGCAGCGGCCAAGGCCAGCAAGAAGCAGTCTTCGTAATTCGTACTCAAGGAGCGACCATGGCGGCACCCGAGCAACAACACGAACTGGCGCTGGAAAAGTTTCTCGACCAACGTCCCGAACTGCGCATCGAGCTCGACCACCTCAACCCGCTGCTGGCCCAGGCCAAGGGCGAGACCCTCGCGCAGTTTCGCGATGATCGTTTACACGAGGCCTTTGAAGCCGAAGCCGAGCGCCTGGGTTTGTTTGCCTGGGAGCTGACACTGCAAGTGACCGCCGCCACTCCTGAGGACTATCAGGCCAAGCGTCTGGAAGTGCACCGGGAAGTTGCGCAAATGGCCGGCATGGACTGGCTGGAGTATTGCGACCTGTACGGGATACAACCGTAACCTTTGCTGAGGATCACTGCATCGATGTTGCCCACCGCCTCGAAGACCCACGCCAGCCCCGGACACCTGCACACGCAGAAATGGCGTGGGCGCATCGGCCTGAGCCTGGTGGCCATGCTTTCGGTGCTGGCCGGCATGACTGACGCGATCGGTTTCATGGCCAGTGGCGATTTCGTCTCGTTCATGAGCGGCAATACCACCCGGATGGCCGTCGCCATCAGTGCCGGCGACCTTGGGTTGACCCTGCGCCTGGTGATCCTCATCGCCACCTTCATCTTTGGCAATGCGCTGGGCATTATCGTCAGCCGCCTGAGCAGGCGCCGGTCACTGCCCTTGCTGTTGTGCATTGCCGCCCTGCTGTGCGCCGCCGCGGCCTGGCCCTATGACTCGCAATTGCCTGCCCTGCTGGCAGCCATCATCGCCATGGGCATGCTCAATGCCGCCGTGGAAGAGGTCAACGGCCTGCCGGTCGGCCTGACCTATGTGACCGGAGCCCTGTCGCGCTTTGGCCGCGGACTGGGGCGCTGGATGCTCGGCGAGCGCCGCAACGGTTGGCGCGTGCAACTGATCCCCTGGACCGGCATGTTCGCCGGCGCGGTACTCGGTGCCGTGCTGGAACATCATTTCGGGCTCAAGGCGCTGTTTGCCAGCGGCCTGCTGGCGGCTGCGCTGGGAGTGCTGTCACTGAAGATCCCGCGGCGTTGGCAGTTGGGCTACATGCCGCGCTGATTTTTTTGCTGCCTGTGCGGGCCTCTTCGCGAGCAGGCTCGCTCCCACAGGTTTTGCGGTGCAGCTGTGAACTTTGCCATCACACAAATCCCTGTGGGAGCGAGCCTGCTCGCGAAGGGGCCCGCACCGGTAACATCGATTTAGCCCCTGCGCCGATAAAGCTTTATCATGGCCGCAGTTTCGCTGATCGAGTCCGCCATGAAGTTCGCCATCGCCGTATTTTCCGCCGCCCATGCGCCCTCTTCGCGCCGCGCCTTGCTGTTCGCCCAGGCGCTGCTTGCCGGCGGGCATGAGATTGTCCGGCTGTTTTTCTACCAGGATGGCGTGTACAACGCCTCCAGCAGCGTGGTCACACCCCAGGACGAGCTGGATGTGCCCCGGCAATGGCGCGCCTTCGTCAGCGAAAACCAACTCGATGGCGTGGTGTGCATCGCCGCCGCCTTGCGCCGTGGCGTGTTGAACGAGGAGGAAGCCAGGCGCTATCAGCGCGAGGCTGTCGCCGTCGGCGCGCCGTGGGAATTGTCCGGGCTGGGGCAGTTGCATGACGCGGTGCAGGATGCCGACCGCCTGATCTGCTTCGGAGGTGCGTGAAATGGCCAAGTCCTTGCTGATCATCAGCCGCCAGTCGCCCTGGTCCGGTCCAGGCGCACGCGAGGCGCTGGACATCGTGCTGGCGGGAGGCGCCTTCGATCTGCCGATCGGCCTGCTGTTTCTCGACGTCGGCGTGTTCCAGCTCGCCCCTCATCAGCACGCCAAGGCCCTGCAACAGAAAGACCTGAGCGCCAACCTGCAGGCGCTGCCGATGTTCGGCGTCGAAGAACTGTTTGTCTGTGCCGACAGCGCTGCCGAACGTGGCCTGGACCCAGGTGCCCTGGTACTGGAGGAAGCCCGCGTGTTGGCCGCCCACGAAATCACCGCACTCATTGACCATTACGACCAGGTGATCACCCTCTGATGTCGACTTTGCATGTGTTGTCTCATTCCCCGTTCGGCGACGACCGCCTGAACAGCTGCCTGCGCATAATCGGCGCCAACGACGCATTGCTGCTGTGCGGTGACGCCGCCTATGCCCTGCAGCCGGGCAGCGCCCCTTTCACGGCGCTGAGTGCGCGCGGCCTGGCCCTCTACGTGCTGGCCGAAGATGCCCAGGCCCGGGCTATCGAAGTTCCGGGTTGGGCTACGGCTGTCGATTATCCGGCCTTCGTCGAACTGTCGATCCACCACGCCAAGGTCAACAGCTGGTTATGAATGTATTGACGGTCGGCGCGCGCGCCATCGAGCTGGACAAGGACGGTTTTCTGCTGGAGCTCAGTGACTGGTCGGCAGACGTCGCCAGTGCCCTGGCCGCCGCCGAAGACATCGAGTTGAGCCCGGAGCACTGGGAAATCCTCGAACTGTTGCGCAGCTTCTACGCCGAATTCCAGCTGTCGCCGGCGACCCGGCCGCTGATCAAGTACACCGCATTGAAACTCGGCCCGGACAAAGGCAACAGCCTGCACCTGAACCGACTGTTCAAAGGCACCCCTGCCAAACTCGCCGCGAAACTGGCGGGCCTGCCCAAACCGACGAATTGCTTATGACCGACTACCCAGCGTTGACCCTCGAAACGCCTGCCGAGCACCCGTTCGCCCAATTCGTGCGCATCCTCGGCAAAGGCAAGCGTGGTGCCCGTGACCTGACGCGTGAAGAAGCCCGCGCCGCCATGGGCATGGTGCTTGACGACCAGGTCGAGGACACCCAGCTCGGCGCGTTCCTGATGCTGTTGCGCCACAAGGAAGAAAGCGCGCAGGAAATGGCCGGTTTTACCGAGGCCCTGCGCGAGCGCTTGCAAGCGCCGGCACTGGCGGTCGACCTCGACTGGCCGACCTATGCCGGCAAGAAGCGTCACCTGCCGTGGTACCTGCTGGCCGCCAAGTGCCTGGCGCAGAACGGTGTGCGGGTGTTCATGCACGGTGGCGGCGCGCACACCGCCGGTCGACTCTACAGCGAACAACTGCTCGATGAACTGAACATCCCGTTGTGCCGCGACTGGCAGCAGGTCGGCACAGCGCTGGACAACGGCGGCCTGGCCTTCATGCCGTTGGTGGATTGGGCGCCGCAACTGCAGCGCATGATCGACCTGCGCAACACCCTCGGCCTGCGCTCGCCGATCCACTCCCTGGCGCGCATTCTCAATCCGTTGGGCGCCCGTTGCGGCCTGCAAAGCATCTTCCACCCCGGCTATCAGGCGGTGCATCGCGATGCCAGCGGCTTGCTCGGCGACACTGCGATCGTGGTCAAGGGCGATGGCGGCGAGATCGAGATCAACCCCGACGCCGACAGCCACTTGTACGGCACCACCGGTGGCGAGAGCTGGGATGAGGAGTGGCCGCAACTGTCGAGCCAGCGCCACGTCAAACCCGCCAGCCTGGAACCGGCGCACCTCAAGGCGGTATGGCGCGGCGATGTGGTGGACAGCTACCCGCAAATGGCCCTGATCTCGACCATGGCCCTGGCGCTGCGCGGCCTCGGCCATAGCCGCGAGCAAGCGTTCGAGACTGCCCAGCAGTACTGGGATGCGCGTGACAAATCGATTTAATCGATCATAACCTATTAAGCTTTGCGCTTTTTTATCGAACCTATGAGCTTAGACTCCTCTCCAACGCTTATCGATAGAGGAGACTTGGACATGGGTTTGTTAGTTGAAGGTCGCTGGCAGGACAAGTGGTACGAAAGCAAGGACGGCACGTTCCAGCGCGAACAGGCGCAGCGTCGCAACTGGGTCACCGCTGACGGCCAACCGGGCCCCAGTGGTGTCGGTGGTTTCGCCGCTACGCCAGGGCGCTATCACCTCTACGTGTCGCTCGCCTGTCCCTGGGCCCATCGCACGCTGATCCTACGCAAACTCAAGGGCCTGGAAAGCCTCATCGACGTGTCGGTGGTCAGCTACCTGATGCTGGAGAACGGTTGGACGTTCGACAAGTCCCACGGCTCCACCGGCGACAAACTCGATCACTTTGACTTCATGCACCAGCGCTACACCGCCGACACCGCAGACTACACCGGCCGCGTCACGGTGCCGGTGCTTTGGGACAAACAACAGAAACGCATCGTCAACAATGAATCGGCGGAAATCATCCGCATGTTCAATGGCGCCTTCGATGAACTGACCGGCAATGACCTGGATTTCTATCCGGCACCGCTGCGCGGCGAGATCGACGCGCTGAACGAGCGGATCTATCCGGCCGTGAACAACGGCGTATACCGCGCCGGGTTTGCTACCTCGCAAACCGCCTATGAGGAGGCCTTCGATGAACTGTTCGCAGAACTGGATCGCCTGGAGCAGCTGTTAAGTGCCAATCGCTACCTGACCGGCGAGTACCTGACTGAAGCGGACATCCGCCTGTTCACTACGCTGATTCGATTCGACGCGGTCTATTACGGTCACTTCAAGTGCAACCTGCGACGCATTGCCGACTATCCGAACCTGTCGAATTGGCTGTGGGAGATTTACCAGTGGCCAGGGATTGCCGAGACGGTGGATTTCGAACACATCAAAAACCACTACTACGGCAGTCACAAGACCATCAACCCGACGGGGATCGTGCCGAAAGGGCCGCAGCAGGATTTCACCACGGCCCATGATCGGGAGCGGCTGAGCGGGAAAGGGGTTTGGCGCAGGGCCTGAAGGCTGATCGTTCCCATGCTCCGCGTGGGAATGCATCCCGTGACGCTCCGCGTCACAGCGTTAGAAGCGGAACGCAGAGCGTCCCTGGCGGCGTTCCCACGCAGAGCGTGGGAACGATCGGTTGCAGAGATTCAGACTTGTGATTGAGCCCCTTCAAACCACGCCAGTTTCTCGCGCAGTTGCACCACTTCTCCCACGATCACCAGCGTCGGCGCATGCACTTCATGCTCCGCCACCAGCCGTGGCAGGTCCGCCAGGGTGCCGGTAAACACCCGCTGATTGACCGTAGTGCCCTGCTGGATCAGTGCCGCCGGGGTATCCGCCCCGCGACCGTGCTTGATCAACTGCTCACAGATGCTCGGCAAGCCCACCAGTCCCATGTAGAACACCAGTGTTTGCGCTGGCGCGACCAGGTCGGCCCACGGCAGATCGGTGGAGCCGTCCTTCAGGTGACCGGTAATGAACCGCACCGACTGGGCGTAATCGCGGTGTGTCAGCGGAATCA
>CXWK01034742.1_pt3 | contig 19454 bp, 42 predicted proteins | sample 590851 | NCBI WGS metagenome assembly CXWK01 (sample SAMEA3498364, study PRJEB10139) | wastewater metagenome | biome: wastewater treatment plant; material: activated sludge | place: Denmark | collected 2014-08-01 | reverse complement strand
ATAAAATGCCCTTTTTGCACGTAGGCTAGATTTCGATCACCCCCCTCTTTTGCTATCTTCACTAGCCGTCTTAATACCTCAACTAAGGTTAATTTGTGATCGTCCATATCAGTCCTTAAAACTACCGTCTCTGCGCATTTTGTGATTGCCTAGCCAATGCCCACATTGCGGACATTTACGCACAAACAAGCCTAGATTCCAGCTAAACAGTAGCACCCATAACAATCTAGGAATGCTCATCAAACAACCTGTAGCCGCTGACTCTGTACACTGTTTACAATCTCTGCATACTCTCATTTTCTTTCCGCCATTGCTTTATATTGCTCTACACGACTAAGTAAAGTTTTGTTTTCATTGACTAGATTTTGTATAGACTTTTCTTGAAATTCTTTAGCCCGATCATACTGGCTAACTAAATCATCAAAAAGTCTACTCATCGCCGTATACGTATCTGGTGCATTTCTCAAAATAAGTCTAATCTTTGTCTCTTTAAGTAATTCAAAATCTTCATCACTCATTTTTTCTTGTTTGTTTCCTCTGCTTTCTTTTCAATCGCTACAATTGTAGCTGCCGCTGCCGGTATTGCTGCTGTAATTCGTGTTGCAATTTCTTCGATCTTCTTGTCTAATGCTGTATCAATTTTCTTGTCATCTGCCATTATCGTTGATCCTTTTTGATTTTAGCTTCCCTAGCCGATGGGCGACTAGGGAAGCACTACGAAGAAAGAAAAAATAATCTTTGCGCCTCCCAACACATTGATTATTTTGGGGCTAAATTTTGGGCGTCTTTCGATCTGATTGTCTTATCAGGCGGGCTATGGGTGGAATCGAACCACCGATCTTAGGTTTGCTAAACCTATGTATTACCTCTCTACTACATAGCATATCCACTGCACCCCTTACTAAGCTTTTAACCTCCGTTATACTGAATAATTGTTTTATACTGCTCAGTGTAGCGGGTAGGATTTGAACCTACACGTATGACCTAGCATACCACCCATCTAGTTTGGGCATCGCGTCATTCCATTTGCGCCACCGCTACATATTTATGATTGCTGTGGGTAAGGTTTGTCTACAGTATGATCGCCGCAACTACCATTTTTATAGCTTGCGTTTGTCGGCGCTTTTCTGCCACCATTATTACGCTTTGCCAACCCACTATACAGTCTTATTGTGATTGCTGGCTAGTCCTGCCCTAGCTTCCGCTACATGCACTTGTCGTTAACTGGTCTACAGGTCTTTAGGGACACGCCAATCGCCCCTCTCTTTTGCCCGTCTACGTCATCTAGCCGTAGTGCAGCAATCATTTATATAGTTGTTAAGATACAAAACTTAGTTAGAGACGTTTTCCTTATTATAGAAATTATTGATCCCCAGAGCATAGCATTCATAGGTATACTGTAACATTGAATCAAACTGAGTAAGTTCAAAAGTTTTCAAAATGTTTTTTGATCCTACTTCTCTCACTACCCATTTCATGTTACTTTTCCTTTGCTATCTCCGTTTCTGTCCTTCGTACTGCACACAGTATAGCACGTTTTTACCGTGTGTAACCTAGCCATATGGCTAGTCCAAGCTTACTAAAAACCCTGTACAAAGTCTGTTAAGCAATTATTTGTGTAGGATTACGCTATTTTTCCACTAGATAAACCTCTCAACCCGTACAAAGTCAATTCCTGCTGTTTCCGCCGCCTGCTGATCTTCGTCACTATCGCCATAGTAGACAACAAGATCGGCCCATTCAAGCATACCCGCATTGGGCTTTCTATACTGATCTTCATAGAAAATTTTAGTGGGAATGCCGTAGCTAGAATGCATAAACTCTAAAGCGTCAACCGCATATTTCAGCATATCGGCGCTTGCTTTGGGATGATAGACACAGACAAATAAACTTTCTAGCTCAATACCAAAGCACTTTAACGCACCGACTAAGTAGACGATACGATCCACGAAGTAACCGGCTGTTGGAAATTTTGGATTAACCAGTGAAAACGGGATACCGCCCTGATTCGTGATCACTGTGATCTGCTCTACACCCTGCAAGGACGCAATCGCCTTCCAATTTGCTTTTGGCATTTCACCAGGCTTTGCGCCGTAGTTCAAAAGCACGCCATCTAAATCAAACCCTAGTTTACTCATCTGCTTAAATTCCTTTTGATTCTGTCGGCCCCATTTGGCCGTTATATCTACCCGTCGTTTTATAGCTTGTCTCTACGGTTGCACTCAGCTTTACTAAAATCATCTGCATGATACGTTTACCAGCTATTAGCTCATTAGGCCACGGCGCAACGTTATGTAGCTCCCACGTCCATTCACCATTCCAACCAGCGTCACCCAGCCCAGCGTGCAAATGCTCTATGCCAATACGCCCTGTACTAGACTTACTCATTAGGATAGCTAACATATCGTCTGGGATGTTGATAAATTCTAAGCTGTGGCATAAAACAAACTCACCAGGCATTAGCAAGCATTTGTCAAATGTTTCTACTTCCCCCCACTTTGGGATGTTTTCAAGTAATCCTAACGACCATAAATGCTTGGTAACGCTGGGCGTTAGCTCTCGCCAGATAGGATGTGATCTTCGTATTTCGTTGCCTAAGCGTAAATCCATGCTGTTAGGGTTAATGCATACACCATCAAAGGGAGTAACTAAATTTGGCAGTTGTTTGTATTGCCAATCTGCTAACGGCCCACTATCCCACTCTGCTACATTCATCTATCTCCACCCCAACCATTTTTGTACGGTGTTTCCTAGTTTCCAACCTAACCACAAACCGAATGGAATTGCTAGAATAAAGCCGATAATAAAATCCTGATAATAGATAAACTCTTGATCGTAGATCATATTTTCCCTATCCTGCTGCACTAAATACAGCAATAAATAACGCTACACCAGCGATAACATAGCCGGCGGTTGCAAAATCTTTTGGCGGCCAAAATAGCGCCATCTGCCACCCAAAGAACGTTCCAGCAATTGCTACAATCAAAATCGCCGTGAATCTAAAGTCATACGGTTTATTGTTATTATTCATTTTATTTGCTCTTACATTGCTTCCATAAACAGTAAACTACCCACAACCAACAGTATAGCCGTTACAACCAACCCGCCGCACCCAGGATCATTTTGCTCTATATAGTCCCAATCTGGATCATCCTCAAATGCAGCATAAGTAAACGACATTCCATAACTACCATTTAGCATACCGACGATTAAGATCGCAATACCAATTAGCCCTACTATAAGCATAGCTATTTTCTCCTATTTGCTCTCACATTCAGACGGATCACAATGCACCGGATCACCAATGTTTGGTGCAGTATTGACGAACGGTAGATATAGAAAGTAGATCACGAACATTGTTAAAAGTATGTTTTTCATTTTGACCTTACCATATAAAAGAATGAATCAAGCCGGTTTACTACCTTTTCAATTGATTGTGTGTCATAGACTTCGCCGCCATAGAGCATACAATCGTCGTTAATAGCCGCCGCAATAGCCGCTGCTTCAAAGTTGCGTTGACACGGCCACGACTTGATTAGTTCAAGTTGGGGGCACGTTGTACGATGCGCGGAAAGTCTGGACTGTATAGAGTTTGCAAAACCAATTTTGATTCGATTGGGAGCAAGATCAGGCATTAGCACTACCACGTAGAAAAAGCCAGCATTATTGTCTATTACTTGCGCCGTCTCTTTACTGTTGGATAGCGTAAAGGCGTTATGCAAACGTAGCTCTATGGCTCTTTCTGCATCTTCTATAGTCAAAGCATTGACTAGCTGACGTGTTTCATTGTCTCTAATCTTCACAAAAGAAAAGCCGTTACTCAGCACCCACTTTCTTACGTTACTTCGATCTAGTCCTATCTTCTCTGCTATCTCTTTAAGTGTTACATATTCCTGCATAAGTATCTCCGTATATAATGGTTAAGTGACTACACTTTACCTAACCATTATACACCAAGCTATACTTATGCGCAAATTCAACCCGACTCGCCATGCTCAAAGCGTGCTGAATGAGAGGCAACACGTATAACCCAGCTATAAAAATCTTGTTCAGAAAGAATACCCTTTGCTATATTGCACTGCTTACAACATGGTCTAACATTATCTACTGTATAGCCCATGCCATTATCTATTCTATCTACACCGTTACCATAATAATGACCATTCGTTCCAGTAGTAGCATGAAATTTGATTGTTGGTTCTGCCCCACAATAGTAACACGGCTGGGCTGTGATTTCTCTAAAGTCATTTTTAGATAATCCCCAACTATATCCCCGTTCACGAGCAGATTTTTTATAGCTGTAAAAAAGCTGATTAAAAGCAGATTCACCGGACGGCTTTATATTTTTTCCAGCTAATCCGCCATAAGTAGACTTTGTTTCTTCCCACAAGCACCCGCAACTACGCGTATGATTTTGTGAAATTTGTTTCCACAAAACAATTTTTTCTTTGCCGCAGTCGCACTTACATAGCCATGCTCGACTATGATTTTTGACCCCAGCGTACCGAATAATTAACAGCCGTCCGTATCTTTCACCTGCTCTATCCTGAAAAGCTCTGTATGGCATATTATCTCCCCACGTTAACAAAATCACTATATGGGAAGTATTATACCCTATATGGGCAGTATTTCAGAAAAGCGATAACCCTTATACTTCGTCTCAATTGCCTTAATCATTTTTCTCCTAGATACTTCCAATAAGTTGACCAACCGTTAGCCGCTGGGCGTTCTTGCCGCGATCTAACAGAATCTTATGCACTACGCCGTCAATCGTTTGCTTGCCGTCTGGATGCACAGAAAGCATATAAACGATTTTTACGGCGTGCTTACTAACAATTCTGCGCACTCTGAAAAGCGACTGGTAAAAATCTTCGCCGTTAAAACTTCGCTCAAGATAGATTGACGTTCGGCAAGTTGTTAACGTATGCGAATATTTGCCAACTGTTGGATGAATTAACAGTACGTCGATCTCACCTTTTTGGAAAGCATCAACCACACTTTGCCGATCTTCTGATCGTGTTTCACCCACCAGCATCGCAACCCGATAACCGCGTAAAGAAAGCCGTTGCTGTAGTTCTTGACCCGTCTTTATGTAATTGATCCAAACAAGAAACGGCCCTTCGTTTTGCTGTAAAACGTCATAAAGTTTAGACCATTTGCCCGATGTATCATAGCCATCAACTAGCAAAGGATTCGACGCAACCTGCAAAAGTCTACCCCTCAAAGTTAGAATTGTTTTCAATGTCAAAGGTTTGTCACTGCCCATCGTAGACGCTTTGACCATTAACTTATTTTTCAATTCGCTGTAGATCGCTTCTTGTTGCGGCGTCATCGAGCAGTCGATCACCTCAGGTTGCCAGTCGGGAATATGTGCTGGATAGTTACACGAAATTAGAATATCGCTCAGATCATTTTGAATTTTTTCAGTAGCACCAGGCTTGTCACCTACGATCTTTGTACCCCATACTGATTGTTCGATCATGCAATATCTAGCCACAAACTTCCAATAACTTTTGAAAACTTGCGGGTGCAAAATTCGCAATTGTGAAAAAAGATCATCAACAAACCTGCTAACAGGCATTCCCGACAACATCCAAACTGTACCAAAATAACTAGCCAAATCACTAGCTGCATTCTGCCTATTCGCTTTCCGATTCTTGTAAAGAAACGTTTCATCTAAAATTAGCATTTGATCATGCTTGTTTTCCTCATCTAGCAAGTCATCTAGCCGGTTATCCTCTACTAACTTTGTCATCACTTGCGGACTCACAATAATGACTTGCCGATCCATAAATGACTTATACTGCCAATCATCGGGTAACTTGCGCCAAACCTCTACAGCCGTTACTAGCTGCTTATCATAAGGTGTATACCAGACTTCAAGCTCTTTACGCCAACTATCCAAGCTAGATAGTGGCGCTACGATTACGGCTAGATTATGTGATCTTTCCCGTAGTGCCACAATCGCCATGATTGTTTTGCCTAGCCCAGGAGCGGCCATGAGGATCGCTTTCTCGCGCAGATACAGTAAATTTGTCGGCTCAATTTGTTCTTCAAACAATCTAGGCTCTTTAATGACTTGCCCATCTTGAGAAAGTACATCTAGCTCCGCAATACTTTCATCTAGTTTTGTATTAGGCAATAGCTCTAACAATTCTTGCTTGGCTAGTTTGATCGGCGCAGCATAAAGTGACGTACCCCGACGATACCAGCAAATTAACATCTGTTGGATAGAGTTAATTTGCGGTATCGTCCAGTCGTCAAAGTCTAGCTGCAATCGTTCGTTTTTTGTATCGTACTTTAGAATAGGATCATTCATTGTACAGCCTCATATGCTTCTTGTTTTTCTATTGTATCTGTGTCGTCAAGAATCTTTTGCATTGCCGTTCTAGCTGTTGCTAATGGCCCAAATAGCGTTAAAACTCTTACAGCTAATATAGGTTTTGACATCGGGCTAAATCGTTCCATTTCATCTTGCTCCGTCATAAACCATAAAATTGTAACCGGCACATCTAGCACTTTTGCAATACTGATCAGCGTATCAATACCAGGCAGGCGTAAGCCATTTTCGATCAAACTAACTAGGCTAACGCTGATCCCAGCTTGATCGGCTAATTCACTTTGCCCAAGTTTTCTTGCGATACGAATAACTTTAATTGCTGTCCCTAGTTCCATAATCATTTATCCTTTAATCAAACCAACTCAAAAACCATAACCCGATACGATACTTTTCTTCTTCTGTACGCGTAGCTGCCCAAATAATAAAGCCGACTGCTACCAGCCCAAAGAATACTAGATCAATGTTCTGCATACATATCCTCTCAACTGCGTATAAAGCCTCAGAAAAGCCGCTAGAATGCGTTTGGCATATTTATATGTTTTAGCCCGTAAAACGCATCCTAACAGCCCTATAGCCCTTCTCAGCATAAGCTAAGAATCGGCCCTAATTAACATGCGCGGAAAATGTTTTATTCCATTTTGGCCCATACGTCATACTTAAATCGTGTGATAAATCTGGATCATAATCACAAACTGCCTGCATCGCATCCCGATATTCTGCAACACTCACAGCAAATCTAACCTGCGCTATGATCTTCTCTGTACGCTGCTCTGTGCGTTCTGTAGGCAAGCTGTAGCCTAGTTTGTGACTGCCCTTGCCATTGTCCCAGCATAATCTATCAAACAATGCTTTGCCCTTCTCAAACCCCTGTTCGTACTGTGAGAATTTCGATCCGCAGAAATAGTTATAGCCAGCATATAAACTTCTACCCTTAAAGCCGTCTGTAAAGCCCCATGCTTCCGGCGTACTATTGATTGTGATCATTCTGCTTTGCTCCCTACGCTTTCTTCTCAGCAATAACAACTGACTGCATAGCACCAAATTTTTTATTGATTACTTTGCCTGTAAAAAATCCGTCTGTATAATCCAGCGAAGTTTTAGCGAGATTCTTATCAATACCTTCGCCTGATCTAGCTGCCTGATACCCGACACTAAATTCTTTTGTGACTTTCTTCATTCTGTTTTGCTCCATGTTTCTGCAATTAGCAGATTGCGCTCTGATTGAATTTGTTCTTGTGACTTAACCGGCAAAGTCTTAGGGTACTTGTTGGGGTAGGCTTGAATGTTAGACAGCAAAGCACTTGACTTGTTACCATCTTGCCATTCAATTTTAGCAACCTTGCCACCGCATGTAATCGCTGTGACTTCGCCGTGTAAGTCCTCGTTGTTTGGATAAATCCCACCAATCGACTTAATAAAGCTATCCCGATAACGAACAATCGATCCAACCGTAATTTTGCTCATTCTGTTTGCTCCCTCTATTCAATCTACTTACTCGTTTATAAGTAGTCAGATAGGTTTCCCTATCAAATGTCCAGGACTTACGCAAGAATCTGCCGCCTAGTTTCTAGTTCATAGTAACGCATTACTACACGTTAGCTCCCTAGACAATCCCCCGTCAATTACAGGTTCACTACATTCTTTCCCGTTTCAACTGCGCTGATCCTACCACGTTTTTTACTCTGTGTAACCTGTACATTAGACTAGTTTTTAGTTTTCACAAAGCTTATACAAAGTCTATCTGTCTTTTCTATCGGTTCTCATTATCTTAGCCCCCTTACAGCAGGTGCAGTAGGTATTGGCAATTCTCAACACTTTTATAACTGATTATAATAATATATACGTCCTTATATATTATTATTATTAGACTTAGACTTAATAAAAAATACCAATACCTACTGTACCTGCTGCATTTACACCTGTACGAAAATTCGTGTAGTAAAATACCTACTGCATTATCGCATCTTTTCTGCATTCATTGGCCCAACCATAGCCAATGATCCGTCACTGTAGTTAAACCGTACACCGTGTTTGTGATCTAGTATCCTCATTTCGCACTCGCCGTTATAGTGCGTAGCGTCATAATAGCTTCTATAATCAAGCCAAATATCTAGCTGCTCATTAACGCAGATTGCGTTGTACTCGTTTGCTTTTGCTTTCAAGTCCTTTAGCTTTTCAGGTACAATGATCTGCTTTACTTCGTATTTGATGGGAACTACTCGCGGCCATTGATTGTAGGGTGAATAGCCTTTTGCAATCGCGATTAGCTCTGCACCAAATAGATCATACTGTCCAGGCTCTAAATCCTCTACAGGGATTGCATGAAGTCTATGTGCAGTAGTGCCAGCCACATAGAGCAAGCCGTCAAACTTTGCTACATAGACTATATAATTATCACTTGCTTTCTGTAACCACTTCGCTTGTTTGTCCGTAAGTTTTGTCATTACTTAATCTCCTTCGTGTCGTCAATAATTAGTAAAACTAGTCCGATTATGGCTATAGCAATCATCGGCCAATAAGTTGTTTGACCAATAGTTGCTACAAATAACATTAACGCAAGCCCGCTTCGTTGTCTCGTTGTCATTTCTGTAGCCCCTCTAATGCTTTTTTTGCCGTCTCTAATTCTGCTTTCAGTGTAATCATTTCTGTATCATACTGCGCTGATAATTCTGCTTTAATCTGATCAATAATGTTCTGTGGCGCCTTACCCTTCTGTGCTTTGCTGTATAGTCGTTTCTTCTTCAATGCTTGCTCATACAGATCATTGTACTTGCCCCCTAGACTACGTACANNTCAAATAGCTTGTCTCTGTGCTACCCTGCGCAGCTTGCTCCGCACTTTCCGCCCAATCAAACGCGCTCCACGATTCTTTGATGATTTTGTCGTCTTGCTTTAGGATCGTACCCTTCTCAAATACCCAAACTTCTTTCATGCTATACAGCTTATTTTCTCCGTAGTCTTTAGCGTGTTGATCACGCTCATCATTTGCAATCAATCTAACTCTGTATTCGTGATAGATTTTAGCAAAACCAGGATAGTAAGAATCCCTTTTTTCTGTTCGTGCTAGTAGGATTATATCCATTTTGCGATCCTCTAAAATACATCCCGCATTAATGCTAATGTTGATTCATGTAATAGTTGCCGTCGATCAAATTCTGTTATGATCTGCACATATTGGCCGTTCAAATAGACTTTTTCTGCCTCAGTAACCGCTACTGTACAAAACATCATGCGATTCTTTGCGATCTTCTCTGCTAACTGTACTAGGGTTAACTTCGCTAATTCACTCATTTTGTTTTAGCTGGGCATTACTGCCCAGCCCTCTAGTTACTTCGCTTGCTCTACTAATGTAAAAACCTTAGTTGAAATACTGATCTCACCTTGTGCTACAAATGGTTGATCACAACCTCCCTCATCAATGGAGCAAACAACTACTTGCCTAGCTGTTTGATATAACGACCAAAATTCAAATCTTACATCCTGCTCATGTTGGCAGTAAGGGCATTGTACTTTTGTCACAATATCCATAGTATCCATAATTTATTCTCTTCAGTATACCAACTCACCATTAGCGTATTCGTGAATGACAACCGCTTTATCGTTGACAAAGCCGACAATCCGCGCCCGTTGCTCTGCACCCTTTACACTGTGATAGCGTGCGAACAATTCCGCTAGTGTAAATTTATCTGTTTCGTCCATTTTCCACCAAGCTTTGAAAAGAAGTTTTTCGACTGTGTACATCGTCTCTATCTCCTTACTCTCTTTTGTTTCGTACTAAGCAAAGTATAGCAGGTTTTTACCTGTAGTAAACTAGTCATGTGGCTAGTTTTTTTGTTCAACATTGCCTATACAAACTTGATACAACAAAAAAGACAGCCGTTAGGCTGTCTTTTGTCTAAGTAAATTGCTGTTTTACTGTGGGTTCATTTCCCAGGCCATGCTAGTAAAGTTAAGTCCTGTATTCCAGTCTAACATGACAATAGGGCTGTCGGCTTGCTTAGTGGTTGCGCCGTTGAAATAGACAATATTTGTTTCCATATAGCTGCGCCACCCATAAACAGAATCAAGCTTCAAGCGAATTTTAGAAATATACTGTAAATCGACTGTTGGATCAGATGCATGGGCTAATGTCGTTGCGCCGACTTCCCCACCGATCATTAGATACTCGCCACGATAACCAAAACTTTGGTTTGTCCAGATATAATACCACTGGTTAGAATACCAATAGCGCGCTGTCCAAGAACCGCTCCCACTGCTAAAGCTATTCTGATAGACCTGCAAATGATGTATATCCGCTGTAGCTGGATTGTAGCCAGTGACTACAGACGTTGTACAGCCATTGGTATCATACTTCTCAGCAAAAATTTTTGGGGTTGCACTATAGTAACTACTACTAAAGCGTCCTTGCCCGATCCCAATCAATACATGCGGTCTAGTTGTCGGCCCCCCAGGACATTGCGCCGTGCCTGTTGGCCCCACACTTACCCAATTGCCAACAAAGTAATCAGACCACGATCCACCGCTTGGTAACGTTCCACCCCTAGCCGGAAATAAACCCAAAGCCCCTTCAATATATAGATCGTTAGTTGATCCACAAGTAGGCCAATTAAGGGAGCAATCCAACCGATACAAAACGACCTTACGCGGCCATGTCCAATAATCTGGCGCTGCTGACTGTACTTGATCATCAAACATCATCGTATGCATACCGTCTGTAAATGTTTCAGACGGCAAAAGGCAACCATCATCTGACGGATTATCGGGCATTGGCTGATCATTTGATTCATTCAACGCCGCCATTTCTGTATCTGTGCAAGGTAAGATACTGGCTTGTTGATCGTTGCCAACCGCATTAACCATAGGCAAAAAAACTTTGCTATCTTGTGCGCTGACTGGCAATGCTTGTAGACTAATAATCAGCAATAAAATAATGCTTGCAGTAATCTTTTTCATAGCTAGTTAATGCTCCTTGCCATCATGCTAGATTGATCATTTGGTTGCAACAACGTACTCAAGCCTGTAAATGGCGTATTCCAAGCATAGTAATAATTGTTGTACCAGTTTGGGTAAAATGCAGGAAAAGAACTATCGAATGGATAGCTATCATAGGTGTAGCCTTGTGTCTGTAGCTTATCAGTTTTATAGCTCACATTGCCAACAAAGTTGCGCTGGATAGTTGCTCGATCATAGTCCCCGCCTGTCGCATCATACTCCAATCCATAATCCAAATACATTGCCTCATCAAAGCTAATCCATTGCGTTGTAACGGTTGTCCATTGATTATTCCACCAAATTTGTATTCGCCACTGCGCATCATTTGTATTGCTTGGATTCTGCACGCGGTAGAATTTAGCATAGACAGCCAAATTTTGAGGAATAGTAAAGGCTGTAACTATCTGTGTGCAATAGTCGCTGTCCCATACTTCATAGATTAACTTCATATCTCCGCTGATTGTATTAACTCTATTCTTTCCCCAGCCGGATATTAACGCCAAATTCGGATCAATTGTGTACAATACACCATCAATTGTGCAGGTGATTGTAGTCCCATCCAATCGGCCACCAAAATGCATTCTGTTACCAAAATGAATATCGCTAGCTGATCCATAGTTTAAGATCGGCTTTTTCGCACTCAAACTAAAATAGACTTTGTTGATCCCTTCGTTGTGTGCTGTACAAGGTGTACCAGAATCACGGCAATCATTCAAATTTGTATAATATGCAGTCGTTGCGTTTGGAGATGCACTACTAATTGAATCTTTCTTTGGTCTACGCGGCGACCCAGTAGAAAAACCAAGCGTATCAGCCCCGCCAAACGTCACTAGACCAGGCATTCGACAACCTAGCCCACGATCATCTATTGTCGGCTCTGTGTTTGTCCAACCGTCATTAGGCAATGTACTAGGTACTGGACAAACCGGCCCATCACCATCGGGTATGATCATACCAGCATAATCACCGCTATACTCACTCTCAGGAAAGTACGCCCGATCAATTTCCAAAATAGCTGGGCGCTCATGTGCAACAGGCTGTTGATCTTGCGCAAAACTAGTCCAGCCGCTAGACAGCCCACCAAACAAACCCAAAACCAACAAAACTGTAAAAATCTTTCTCATACTGATCTCCTATCTGAAAACTAAACGATTGACTAAGTTATTATACGCCAAAACCAGCACCAGCCATAACCGCTGCAATGGCAACTAGACCCATAGCTAATACCATGATCCACATACAGCCATCTAGCGCGCATCCCTCAGCACCAGGCATACTACCATATTCACCCTTTATTTTATTATCACCACCAACTAAAATCGCAATCAAAACCACAAAAAAGATAGCCAATCCAAATGCTTCCATTTCTCTATTCTCCCTTCCCCCTAAAAAATCGCTGCCTACTCGACTGCCCGTTCCGCCGTCTGCCTGAAAATGCTACGCCGTAGCTTGCTTGGCGTACTAGGTACGCCGGTTTTAGCTTGCTACGGCGTACATAGATCATTGTAGGGCGTACCTATCTTCTATTACTTGGCGTAGGTCTAAGCCTTGCAGATAACGATCTATCATTGACGGCGTACCTCCGATAGACTTTAGATAGGCTATAATCTGCGCTTTCGTTTTCCACTCGCCACCAAATAAAAATTGTTCTTGTAGGTACTTAGTTACTAGATTATCTTTCATAGACCTTTATACCCTCTTTACGAAGGGCTGTACGCACATCTAGCACGTTTGACCCATAGAACTTAATGTAGGCCATTTTTCCTTGTCTCAGGACTTTTAGCGCCGTTGTAACGTCCATTGCGCTACGAGACTGCATACGATGTTTACCATACTCAATCAATTCCTTATTAACAATCTGCATTGGCAATACTTCGACATTGTTACCCGCAATAGGCATTAGCTTTTGTCCTTTTTAATATCTACCGTAATCCATTCACGGATCGTAATCTGCCATTTGAGCAAGCAATCTTTCGCCTGCTCTATGGTTGGATAGTCTAGCACGTTGATATACCAATTTCGTGTAGTAGTGTCATAGGTAAACAACGGCGCTATAAAATGGGGTTGCCAATTTTGTTGACGTTTGCGTAGAATTTTGCGAATTTTTCTGCTATCTTCGCGCAGCAAGTTGTACTCATTCCAGCCCGTTTCTGTCCAGGGCGCAGAACTCAGTAACCGGCCCTCATTATCAAATTCATAATTTGTATAGAGATTTTCGACAAATTTTGTAATTGCTGCGTTCGCTTGCTCAATTTTGGTTGACGCTATTTGTAATTCTTCTTGGCTGTACATAGCTTTATCCTTACATCGGCTCCATTAGTCTACCAAGTGACTTAAAGTTATCTTTGAATCTATTCCAATACGGCCCCAAATAAGTGACAACCGATCCCTTTGTGACTCCCTTTAGAATACTGCCATCCGGCAAATAGTAATTTGTTCGTGGCGACAAAAAACACATTGGGTAGTCAAACAACGGTTGGAACCATTTTTCACTTGTGCAAGCATAGGTTATACAGCAAGCTTGACTAACATTTCTATTTTCATAGCTCATTACTAATTGCTTGATCCAAATCCTATTTTGTACACGGCCAAAAGGATGATTCATCCAGACTGTTTTAGCGTGCCACGGTTGCGCTAATCCATTATCCTGTTCAGTGTAAAATCGTCCTGCTTTGACGATCTTGTTGGCTTGCTCACTAGATGCCGGATCAAGATCAATGCTACCCATTGTTAATCTTGCCGCCTCTATAATGTTACTTGGACTATAATACTCATACTTACCACTCGTAGCGTTAATAAGTTGTGCGTTATTCATTTATCGTTTTCCACTTTTCTTTTCATATGTTGCTCTATTACTAATTCTTATTTTTTCTTTTGTTTCATCACTCAGAACTCTACCTTTTCTAGTTTCGCTCATTTTTCTTTTAGTTTCTTCACTATGTTTTCTGCCTAGATTCGCTTTTCTCATTTTCTCTTTGGCCGCCTCAGTTCGTTTTATGCCTGTAGGCGTTCTAGTTGATTCTCTAGCTTGTCTAGCTTTTTGTGCTATGCTCATATGTAACCTAGCCTCATCACTAACTTTTCTGCCCACACCGATTGATTTACCTTTTCTAGCTAAACTCATATTTTTCCTAGTTTCATCAGTTCTTTTTAGTCCTTTATTAGAATCACTTATTTTCTTTTTTGTTTCCTCACTTGGCTTTGTGCCTGTTTTACTTAGTATCATACGTTGTTTAGTCTCTTCACTCATTTTTCTACCTGTATTAGCTTTTCTATTAGCTTCTACTGTTTCTGGTCTGCGCTTTACTCCTAATGAATTTCCAGCTACCATACAAATGTTATATAGGTTTTCTGGTTTATAGCTATCTATGTATTTCTGCTCTAAACTAATTAAAACATCTGGATCACATAACTCTACTATTTCAAAAAGAAAAGATTCATCACCATATTTATTCCACGAATTTTGTAGGTGTTTACAATGATGCTTGTTTTTATACAGCATATCTTTATGATTATTAAATCTTTTCTTTATGTTAACTGCTGATCCTATATACAGCTTATTAGTTTTAATGTTTACAATACGGTATATTCCACTAAGTTTAGCCATAACTTTTATCGTTTTCCTCTGACTGAGCGAAGTGTCTCTTTATAACTTTCGATCAATGCAATACCACGGCTAACCGCCGCGGGCAACGGCTTACCGCTTGCTTCAATCACCCCAGCATTGATTAGATACTGCCTAGCCAACATCCATTCTGTACGCGTCTCAAATGCTCGCACCCGTAAGCATTCATCACGCGTAATGCTTAGATTGTTAATCAGCCGACTATACAACTTAACGGCTAATGCTTTCCGTTCTAGTATTTCCTGCTCAGTCAACGGCTCTTTAATTGTGATACCGCCAAGCACGTCAAGTTGTGCTTTTAGGTCTTTAATATACGCTGCCATCTGCGCTAACCGGCCCTCATACGCGTCAATCATAGCCGTCATATCATGCCGTAACTTGATCTCATAGAGCTTGCCGCCCACCATTGTTATAACTGCTGTAACCTCATCTAAGCAGAAACGAAAAACACAAAGTAGGCTAAAGAACAATACGCCCATGATATTGCTGACTTGTCCAACTGTATCAGAATTAAAGTGTGTATTCCACTTAATAGCGATTAACTCAGGAATAAAACGCCATAGTAAAGCCATCCCGATCCCCGCAAAAAGATTTTGCAGTAGAGGGTTGAAAACGTGCCGACTAAAGCTATGTTCTGTCCAGCGAACAACGTTCTCCTCTGGATCGTCGTTTATCGGTTTAGCCGCTACATACTTAGAACCACGGTTGAAAATAGCCATGCAAGCATTATATAGCTATTTGGCTAGTTTGTCAATCATCAAAACTGCTACTTGACAAACTAGCCATTTAGCTATATACTTCATTTTGTGATTGACGTTTTCAAGTATTGCTGCCAGCTACTACAGACAAAACGTCAATCACACTTTTGCAAAAGTAATCAAACGCTGATCAGCGACTTGATCAAGTCAGAAAAAGTAAAAGTAGTAAAACGTGAATGCGCGAAGTTGTAAAACGTAAAGTGATCAAGTTGTAAAACGTCAACCATAAAAATTTAATTTTCGATGAAGGAAAAACTAACAATGGCAAACGAAGAAAAAGCATTAGAAGCAATCAAGAAAGTATACAACGATACTAGCTTGACGGTAGGTGAAGTAAAAGAAATTTTGAAACGGCTCATTGAAGAAATTCAAATCTTGCTGGAAACACTCAACATTTAACTATTTCAAGGGAGGGAAAAAGTATGTCATCGCATGAAGTAAGTTTGTTATCTTACGCTCTATACACATTAGTTAGTTCATTGGAAAAGGAAATTCAAATACTAGATGAAACGTTACCACTAAGCAGAGAAGTAGAAACACGAAAATTTTATATTGGCAATGCATTACTTGGATCGTTTCTATCAAACCCAGAAAGCAACCCAGAGGATTTTGAGGATAGAGAGATTGCGCTACCACTAAAAGAGTTAGATGGGTTGCGTTCCGTAGCGAATGATATTCAAAATCTATTAAACATTTTTGAGGATACTCCAACAGAGTAAAGGAAAAAGAACAATGTCACTGATTACAAATCTTCATGGTTACACCGCACAAGCCAAGCATTTGAGTGAAGAAGTCAAGTCACCTTTTGCTAAGGATTCTCTAACAAGTCAAATCAATAAGGTCACAAGCAAAAGTCAAACTGAGTTAGAACGTGCGCAACGTCGTTTAGATGAGCTAACCAAACGCACTAAAGATCGGCGTGATGATCTGGCTAAGAAAGAGGCTGTAGACAATGCAGAATTGAAAGAAATTCAAAGCTCTATTAAGGCTCTGCAATCTGCGTTAAATGCATTTGGCAATGGACATAATGAGTAGCGGTTACTACCATGCAAAGGCAACAAAGAAAGTAGGTTTGGTTTTCACTGCCTTAAACCTACTTCTTTGTAGTCTGATTCTCATCTATCAGTTGTCTAATCAATGGTTAGCCTTATTGCTGGGCGCTATTGTCGGCTTATGGTTAGGGCATTTGGTAACACCTGACTATGATGTAAATCAGGGTAACTACATCAAACGTAAGCTGATTATTCGTTATGGGTTATTGGGTAAACTGTGGGCGTTGTATTGGTTGCCGTATGCGATCATACAGCCGCACCGAGGAATAAGCCACACGTGGCCGAAAGGGACGTTCTTACGCTATCTGTTAACTGTATGGCCGTTAATTGCTTTACTCAGCTATTTAGTATTTTGGTTGCAGATAGATTGGCTGTTTGAACTAAGTTTTCTAATCGGTATATTTAGCGGGCAAAGTTTGCAGGATTGGGTACACTTGTTTATGGATAGATAATTATGTTTATTCGACTATTTGGACACATTGTAATTGCTTTAGGTGGAACGGTATTACTCTATTTATTTCTACGTTTAGAGGGCGATCAATTGCTCTATAGTTGGCTGATCTTTATCGCCGTGATTGCCACCGACGACTATTTAATAGTTGTACCAGCCACTAAACCACAAAAAGACGCAGATATTTTAGATTACTTTGATAAGGTAGATTATGAGGACTATACTTAATAGCTTATTGTTTATCGTATTTTGTTCTATGTTGTTTGCCTGCACCGATCCTTTTACGTTACAGTCAACCACCGAGGTAACAAAAGCACGTATCGCTGCCGATGCCGCGATACGTGTAGCACAAGAACAGGCAGAAGCAAGTAAATATAGTAGTTTGCAAGGTACGATACAAACGAATATGATCGTTAGTATTCTGCCCTGGCTGTTGTTGGTTATCTGTGCTACTGCGATTATTGGTCTAGTCGTCAACTGGCAAGGTAGAATCTGGTATGCTCGCACCACACAACCTACACAGCCTATGCTACCTGCTTTGCCTGAACTTAACCGACTGCGATCATTAGCTAAACGGCAAGGCTATATGATTGTGGAAAGTGATAACGAGTTACTTGTTTACAATCAACAACGTCAATTAGTGGGAAGGAAGCTATTACATGATTAGTCGCTTATTTGGATCAAGAAAAACTTTTGTCTACTGCAATAAATGTTATGCTAACTACGCATTAGAGCGTAATACCATTACAGAAGATAGTAATGGTACTACGCTCTATTGGTTGCAGTGTCCTAAATGCAAGAATCGTATCTTTCTATATGGGCTATCACCTGAACTAGAAAAACAACGTCAAGCCGTTGCACAAGCCTTAGCCGCCTATCAAAAAACTAAATCTACTAAGCTTCAAGAACGTTATCAGAAGTTGAAGGATCAATATCAGATTGACTTTGCTGCATTTCAATCTCAGCTAAAGACTCAGTTAAACCCTCCAACTTCCCCCGATGCATAACGATCTGTACATTTGCGTTAGCTATTCGATTCTGCACACTTTCTAATAGTGATTTTGCTTCCTCTAACTGCTGTTGCCAATCGGCTAGACTTTGTTCAATCACCTTAATTTTTTGCTGTATGTTCTCAATTGCTTGGCTCAACTCTCACACCTCCTAGATCATATAAGTTTTCAGCTTCAGTTGTTGCCGCTGCTCTACTTTGCTCTATGTAATACTGTACTGCTTTTTGACGTACAAATAATGCAAGCCAATTAACAATTGCCTCTAATTTTTGTTTTGGCGTCGCGTCTGTCGGCCCCAAGTCAAATGCTTGATAGAATAGCAATAGCGTTGCTTGCGCTTTTGCATCATCGGCAAAATTCAATTCAGCTACTAACGGCCCTGTTGTAATACTAAGTTTGGTTGTCATGCGTTGTTATCTCCTATAACCAAACGACACGTAGAACGATTGTATACGTTAAACTGCCTGTAGTTCTGGCAACCGATAATTGACCATTAGCGGCCACTGTAAACGCATAGTCATCTGTACCGCCATGAACTACTACGGTTGTTGAACTACCGTTTGCAACACCAATGTTAAACGGCGTAAACGTGCCGTCAGAAGCATACGATCCACCGCTAATGTTTGCGCCTCTTACAACGTCACCTGTACCATTTGGAATGATAATAACTGCTGTACCTGCTACAGCCGTTTTAGTGACAAATAAAAAGCCGCCCGTACTATCATGCCCATGTAACAACCCTTGTGGGCTTGCTGTACCAATGCCTATGTTCTTTCCGGCAATCGCTAATCTAGTGGCTAACGTTCCGCTATCCGCCGCTTGTAGTTCTACTAATGTTGTGCGCGTGGCGTCTGCCGTGTCGCTAAAGCTGGCCGTAAAATTAAATGCTGTTCGTTTCGTAGTGGACGTTTGCAGCGCAAAGCTAAATGTATCTGAATTAGCTGTACTAGCCGCTGCATAATTATAAATTTCTAGCGCGATACCTGCACCGGATCGACTACCGCTAACTTCTAAGTTAATGCCGGTTGTGGTTACACCAGCGTCAATATCTACTAAATAATCAGGTGACGCGTGGCCGATGCCTATATACCCGCCATCTTCAACAAACAAACCATAGTTGCCACCATCATCGCGCAGCGCCAGCCCACCGGAATCACGTGCGCGAACCTCATCGGTTGCCAGATACGATCCATTCGTAATTGTTAGGTTTTGACTGGTATCGATCC
>CXWK01016321.1_pt1 | contig 19454 bp, 11 predicted proteins | sample 590851 | NCBI WGS metagenome assembly CXWK01 (sample SAMEA3498364, study PRJEB10139) | wastewater metagenome | biome: wastewater treatment plant; material: activated sludge | place: Denmark | collected 2014-08-01 | reverse complement strand
GTATCCAGAAGACTTTTAAGAAATATGATTGAAATTTATGAAGAGGATAATATCGCTTATCTTGAGGATAGAGTTGATGAATTAATAAATTACTTTAAAACCCAATATCCTGGGAAAAAAGATATTCCACATGTACAAAAATTAAAAGGGATGATGCGAGAATGGGAAGAAGAACTTGTTTGGGCTTTCTTCGGATTTAACACAAGTTGTGTCTCACATATGCGTCTTGGCTTTTATCAGGGAGATATTTTTACAGAAAATCCTGAAATGGATAGAGATGTGATACCAATATTCAATCTGTTAAAAAAGATAAAACCTACAATTGTAACAGTTGCTTTAGATCCTGAAGGGAGTGGACCAGATACACACTATAAAGTTTTACAAGCAACTGCTGAAGCATTGAAGCTTTATGAAAAAGAAACAGGAATAAACAACATTAAAGTTTGGGGATACAGAAATGTTTGGTACCGCTTTCATCCGGCTGAAGCAAATATTTTTATTCCCGTTAGTTTAAACTCAATGGCCATAATGGAAAATACTTTTCTTAACAGTTATGGTTCACAACGAGCTGCAAGTTTTCCGAGCTGGGAATATGATGGTCCTTTTTCTCGCTTAGCGCAGCGTATACAGGTTGAGCAATATCAAACTATAAGATTATGTCTTGGTAAAGATTATTTTCTTAAACATCCTTATCCAAGAGTACAGGCAGCGTATGGAATGGTTTATCTTAAAGAATTAACTCAAGAAGAATTTTATGCACATTCATCAGAACTAAGAAAACTAACTGAGAATTATTAAAAGAATTAATTTTATGAAACACACAAGAAAAGATTTTTTGAAGACAAGTGGAATAATCGCTGCAGGTTCAATTGCATCATCATTCCCTGCTTCTACTTTTGCAAATGGCATAATTAAATCTAAAGGCTCTAAAATGAAATTTACTTTTAAACCTTACACACTTGAGCTAAAACATGTTTTTACTGTAGCTGTTCATTCCAGAACTACGACTCCGGTTATGTTAACTGAAATTGAATACGAAGGAATTAAAGGTTATGGTGAAGCATCGATGCCTCCCTATCTTGGTGAATCACAGGAAACTGCTACCGCTTTTTTATCAAAAGTAAATCTGGAACAATTCAATGATCCGTTTGAAATAGAAAATATTTTAGATTATGTGGATTCATTAGCAGAAAAAAATACTGCGGCAAAAGCTGCCGTAGATATTGCATTGCATGATCTTGTAGGAAAATTATTAAATCAACCGTGGTATAAAATCTGGGGTTACGATAAAACTAAAACTCCATTTACAACTTTTACAATCGGAATTGATACACCTGATGTTGTTAGAGAAAAAGTAAAAGAAGCCGCTGAGTTTAAAGTATTAAAAGTAAAACTTGGAAGAGATAATGATAAAGAAATGGTCGAGACAATTCGGTCAGTTACAAATGTTCCACTCACGGTTGATGTTAATCAAGGATGGAAAGACAAACATTTTGCACTGGATATGATTAACTGGCTTCATGAAAAAAACATAGAATTTGTTGAACAGCCAATGCCAAAAGAACAAATTGATGATATTGCATGGTTAACACAAAACTCACCTCTTCCAATTATCGGTGATGAATCAATTCAGAGAATACCTGATGTTATAAAAGCGCACGGAATTTATTCCGGTATAAATATAAAACTTATGAAATGTACCGGTATGCGTGAAGCAAATAAAATGCTAAATTTGGCGCGCTCCCTTGATATGAAAGTTATGATAGGTTGTATGACAGAAACAAGTTGTGCGATATCTGCAGCTTCACAATTAGCTCCAATGATGGATTGGGCAGATCTTGACGGGGCACTGTTAATTAAGAATGATCCGTATCAAGGCATGCAGGTTGTAGATGGTAAAGTTACGCTTACTGATTATCCGGGAATTGGATTGAAGAGTTAAATTCTTGTGTCATTCCCAAGAATGCGGGAATCTAATACAATTAATAAAATATATTCCCACTTTAGTAGGAATAACAAATTCATTTACTTTACTTCTAAATAATTCAGAACAGATTTCATTAACAATATTCTATTCTTCTCTCCATTTACAGTCTCAAATGGAAATCCGAATGAGACTATGCCATATTTCTCTTTGTAGCCGATTGCCGCACTAAAATTATTTTCAGAATATCTTAAAAGAACTTCACTTCCCTTCACTTCACCTAATTCATCAGGGGCTTCGACTTTATAAATCGTATCATTAAAAACAGTATTGAATTCAAAATTGCCATTCAATCCTTTTGAGAAATTATTTACGGAAAATAGTTTTCCGGTTTTTACTGCATGCCCGGTTTTTAATTTAAATTTTAGCACATCATTTGCAAAACGAATTCCACTGCTGTCTGGATTAGAATATGAATCAGTTCCAAGATATGATCCGCTTAAAAATATTTTTCCACCACCATTCAGGTAGTTTGTAATTTTTGTACGAATTTCATTAGGGAAAACTTCAAAATCAACTTTATCCTTGTATTTTGGTGCGGGAGTTTTTTTCTCCTCCCCGAATATAAAGTCTATCATTTTATACTTAGAAAGATCTACTTCTCCATTTGCTACGGATTCATCACTAACTGAGCAAAATGAAAAACCATTTTCTGATATTGCTTTGCCGTGTGTATAACTAAAATCAAATGTATTGCCTGCAATAATTTTTGATTCGTAATCAGAATGACTAGCGCCATGACCTGGATTATCATCAGTTAACCATTTTGAATTTGGATTGAAATTAAACTGGGCACCAGTGTAGCCGATTTCGTATTTATCCGGAATGCCTTCATCTTCAAAATTTATAAAACCGGAAAATGTTGGAGAATCAAATGATGCTGCAGGTGCAACACGGTCAAATCCATTAACAATTAATATTGGATCGGTAGAATTTTTTAGCCAGCATACAGATAAAACTTCAGAAGGAAAGCTTTCTCCGCCATTGTTAACAGCGGTAATCTTGTAGCTGTAAATCACTCCATCCTTCAGATCATTTATTTTAATATTCTCAGATTCAACAATTCTACCATTATCAAATCCGTTATTATTTATTTTAGTGTAAAGAATAAATTTATCAGTATAAGCAGTTACTTCTAAAGGATCAATCTTTGCTTTCCATCTAAGTTGAACTTCACCATTGGAATTTAATTCTGCTGAAAAATTATCAGGCGGTAGAGGCTGAACAACATAGTCAAATCCATATTGAACAGATAAAAATTTTAACATTCCTTTGTAAATTGATCTTGATACATCAAATCTAAAACGTGGGTCAAGCTCAAACTTCATTTCATAAAAATTTTGATGTGATAATAATTCCAATAACATCGAAGGGAAATTTGGTCTTGCGGCTTCACTGTAAAAAGCATTCATTAATTGTCTACGTGTCCAGGTGGAGTCATAATCAATTCTAATATCTTCCACTATTTGAGTTTGAACAATATCAGAAAGATCGCGATTTACTAATCTTGAAACTCCATCAGGAAAAACTTTTTGTGAATCTAAATCCGGAATACTATAAATCATTAGAGTACCAATTGCAGTATCGTTTCTTGTAATACCTGCATCAGTATGAAACGCTAGAGATAGATCAAGTGGAATTCCCAATCCTGCTTCATCTCTTTTTCTATTTGGCCCAAATGGCGCGCCATATAAGTAGTTACCATATTCACCGCGTGATTGATAATCATCTTTATAATCATCAGAATTATTATTGAGATTATATGTAAGTGTGTCCGGCATTCCTGCATACTGAATCCAGTAACGCGAACCTTCAACAAATTTTGGTCTTCCGCTTGTTGTACCTTCACGTTCAACAATTCCCATTCCACCGCCAAATCTAACAGCATCTGCAGAAACAATCTTACCGGAATCTTTGCTTTGGTTTGATATTGTTACCCCTTGTAATCTTTTTTTATTTTTATCGAATTTAAAGGTTCCAAGATAAATCCAGGTTCCTCCGCCAATTGTTTGATTAACTGTAAATTCAGTTTCACCGCCGCTATGTATAACTTTATATCTTGCATCTGTAACATTGCTATCGGAAGAAGAATAGGAAATATAAACAGCGTAGTTTCCTGATGCATTGAATTCAGGTAACCAACTTACTGTTGCCAAAGGATTAATCATAGATTTTGTATAACGACTGGTTCCATTTTGAAATGGATTTTCACCTTCTTTTATAGTTGAATTCTTTAAAGCAAATCCTTTACTCTGTGAAGTTTTCCAAAAAGTATTTTCAGAAAAAGTTTTTTCTTGATAAGTTTCTTTATTGTCTTTATCGTTATCAACAACTATTTCATTTAATTGTATGTCTCTTTCTCTCGGGACAAAAACATTTGCACCTGCATTCTCAAGCATCGGTATTAAATATGGAATTGTAAACGCCAGCGGACCAATATCTTCTACGGTTTGGAAAAGCCTTGCCCTCTGCCACATCCATCTTTTCTCACTATTATTATAATACCAACCGTGGCTATGCCATAGCAAAATATTTCTATTACTCAATCCATTTGAAATTTTATAAGTCTTACTAATATTCTGGACGATAGGAATTCTATTTTCATTAGATTTTGGTAAACGCGAATTATCTAATTGAGTTTTATCATTTAAATAATAATTTGGAATTAATTTCTGAATAGGAAAACCAATTGATTTAATAGTGAAATTGAAATTATTGAATAATGGCCCATAATAATCTTTTATGTTCTTGTAGATAGAGAATACATTTTCTTCTCTTAGTGGAATATTTGCAAATTCTCTGCTGAACTCTATTGTAATAGTAGAATCAACACTATCAATCACAGCATTTTCCAGCTTGGTATATTTAGGCAGATTAAATTTATTTTTAAAGTTGTCATAATCATCTTTGAATACTGATTGTTTTTTTTCAAACTCATCTTTGAGCGAAACCTGATCGATAGATGAACAGTTTGTTAACAATATTAAAATAAAACTAACACTGATTATTTTTATTGATTTCATATATACATTGAGTTTAAAATAAAAAACCCGGCATTACACCGGGCAAAATTTTATTATTTAATAAAGATCATTTTCTTTGAGGCTGAAAAATCATTCACTCTTAAACGATACAAATAAATTCCTGATGAAAGATCTATTCCATTAAAATTAAAATCATAAATTCCTGCAACTAAAGATTCGCTAACAATAACTGCAACTTCCTGTCCTAATAAATTATAGATTTTTAAAGTTGTAAAACCGGATTCAGGAATTTTAAATCTAATATTTGTTGAAGGATTAAATGGATTTGGATAATTTTGTTCCAAAACGTATTGAGTAGGAGTTAATTCATCATCATCAATTCCTAATGGATTAAATGTTTTAAATCTCCAAACTTCAGACCAATTACTAGTTCCAAATGAATTATTTGCTCTTACTTTCCAAAAATGAAACGTATTTGCTTGAAGACCAGTTACTGAATAATTGGTATCAGTTATTCCCTCAGAATTAACCACTATTGTACTTGGATTAAAATCAGCACCTTTTGCCAGAATAAAATCGTAAGAAACTGCAGTAGCTGAAGGAGACCAATATAGAATTGTATCGATAGGAACACCACCAGTATTGTTTAAAGGATAAGCAAGTAATGGAGTTGTTGGAAATCCTGTTGTAAAATTAAATACACTTGAATAATTACTAGTTCCGCCAGCATTAGTAGAACTTACACGCCAGTAGTAAGTTGTTTGTCCATCTAATCCAGCAATAACTCTTGTAGTATCAGTTAAATTACTAAGATCAAATACAATTAAAGAATCAAAAGAAGCAATTTTAGAAATTTGCAGCCTGTATGATGAAGCAAGACTTGGATAATTCCATTTAAGTGTAACTGTATCTTCAAGATTAATACTGTTGTTTAATGGAAATGCTAATACAGGAACCGGCGGCGGATTAACCTGCAAAATATTACTCATCAAACTTTCATTATAATTTCTGTCTAAGGATGTAACCACAAAATAAAATGGTCCTGTTGGCGTTGGCGGCTCGCCCGGAATATTTTCTCGATATCCTGCAACATCTAAAATGTTTGCTGAATTATTTAAATCTGATGGTTGAATGTTTGAATTATTAAATCTATAAACAACATAGCGCTTTGCAGAATCACCATCAACTGCTATTTGCGGCAGATCCCACAACAATCCGCCTTGCCCATTTGCTAATCTTTCAAATCTTAAATTCTGCGGTGGATTTGGATTGATCACATCTTTCCAATTCATAATTGGTAATATAGCTTTAAATCTATAAAGATCGTTTCTTAAAGAGTCAGTTACGCCTTTGGGATTTTCACCAAAATTCTTTGCCCGGAAAAAAACTCCGCCTTGAACTTTAGGATTATTTCTATCCAATCTTATTTGATTTGGCATCTCGCTTGGGTTTGTCCAGTTTACAATTCTATAATAAGCATGACCCGGATAAAAATGTCTTCCATTTGCGTGTACTGAATCTGCCCACCATGGTTGCAGTTTTCCATAATCCTGTCCGCCGCCAAATGGCCAGTAAAGTTGTGGGGTAAGGTAATCAATTGATCGATCATGAAGCCATGCAATTGCATCACAATAAATATCATCATACGCCGATAAACCCGTTATTCCTGGAGGAACACCATTTTTCCAGATTCCAAAGGGACTCATACCAAATTTAACCCATGGTTTAATGGATTGAATCGTATCATTAACTTGTGCAATTAATAAATTAACATTATCTCGGCGCCAATTGTTAATATTCGTGAAGCCTCGTGGGTATGCAGCAAAAGTTGCAGCGTCCTGATTTGTAATTTGATTTGGCGGATATGGATAAAAATAATCATCGGCATGAATTCCATCTACATCATATCGGCTAACAACATCATAAACTACTGATGTAACATAATCTCTAACCATCGGTAATCCAGGATCTAAAAACTTAAAAGTTGATATCTGAATAATCCATTCTGGATGTGCTATTGTAACATGATTTGGAGCATTAGGATAATTATCAACGCTTCTTTCCGCTCTATAAGGATTAAACCAGGCATGTAATTCCATACCTCGTTTATGTGCTTCCTCAATTGCAAATTCAAGCGGATCATAATATGGAAAAGGTGCTGTACCTTGAGACCCTGTTAACCAATATGACCAGGGATCAAAAGAGGAGCTGTACATCGCATCGCATTCAGATCTAATTTGAAAAACTACGGTATTAATACCGTCTCGATCCAGTTCATCAAGCAGATTAATTAATTCCTGCTGCTGCTGATTCGTTGTAAGATTGGGTGAACTCGGCCAATCAAGATTTGTAACAGTAGCAATCCAGGCCGCGCGCATTTCTCTTTTGGGCGGTATTGATTGGCTGAATATAGAGGAAACAAAAATTGAGATAAAAAATAAAATGGTAAGATTTTTCATGATGCAAATAAATTTTAATGATTGATAACTATTGCAAAATTAACCAAGTTTTTAATTAAGATAAACTTATTAATAAAAATAAAAAAGGCACGATTGCTCGTGCCTTAAAAATTTGAAAAATCAAATTTCTTATTTTAATAGAATCATCTTATTTGTGATTCTTGTTCCATTAACATTCAATTGATACATATAAGTACCTGAAGCTAAACTGGAAGCATCAAAATTAACCGAATGTGAACCAGAGTTTAATTCATTCTGAACTAATGTAGCAACTTCATTACCTAACATATCATAGATCTTTAATGTTGTAAATCCTGCTGCAGAAAGTTCAAAATTAATCTTTGTTGTTGGGTTAAAAGGATTTGGATAGTTTTGTGATAATTTATAACCATCAATTACTACCTGTCCTTTTTCATCAACACTCGTCCAGTTTGGATTTTCAAATTTTTGGAAAGCTGGATATGTACTGCCACCAAAACAGGTAACATAGGCATATCTATAATCTGGACTGAATGCTAATCCACGTGGTCTTTCATCAGGACTCCCAGCAACATTAAAAACCCACGAAAGGCTATCTTTTAATTCTTTTGTTACTGGATCATAAGCGTACCAGGTTGCGTTTGTATAAGAAGTTACAACACCAGGATAAGCATTTGGAGGAGTTAAACCACTACCAGAAGAAAGCCATAAAAGTGATCTATCATTTGACCATGTTGCTGATTCGCATGCAAACCCTTGTAAAACAGTATCGGTTAGCGCAAATGCACTAAATTCATCAGGACGCGAATAAACATGAATTTGATTGTTTGTGTATCCTGGCCAATATATCGTATTACCATCCGAAGAAACTTCTAAAGTACGTGAAAAACCTATCGAAAGATCTACAGCATTACCAATAAAAGTAAAATCAGTAGTAAACATTTGTAATGGATTTCCAGGAATTACTGGTCCTGTAATTACATTACCTAATAAATCAACTGCTGCAGCTGTAAGTGTCATACCTGCTGTAGGTTGTGCTTTACTCATACCCTCACCAGTTAGATAATTGATGCGATAAACAACGTCGAAACTTGAAACGAGAATATTACCATTGTTATCTGCTTTCAAACCTCTATTACTGTTATAAAGTGTATCCGTTACACCGCCAACCGTAACAGTCTTAATAGGTGAAAATGATGCAGGTGTTCCATCGGCATTAAAAACATAAACTGCACGGCAAGTTGCATAAGAAGTACCATTAAAAATACTGTCCGTTGCACCGTAAAACATACACCAAACTTTACCATCTGGGTCAACAGCTACACCGTGACCACCTGTATTTCCCATAAAACTATCATTAGGGAAATTTCCCAAATGAGTCCAGCCCTGAGAATAAGCGGATCCCATTGAAATAAAAAGTATAAGAGCAAAAAGTGATACCAGTCTTTTCATAACGTTTCCTTTTATTTAGTTAATTAATAAGCCAATTAGACTTAATTATTATTAGTTATTTAATTTTTTTTATTGTCCGTAATATGGAGCTCCATTTTTTTCCATTTCTACTCTTAGGGGAGCCTGCCCAACAACAACCTTAGTTCCATCAGCATTTCGTTCTTCACCTCTGACAGAATACATACTGGTACTATTTGATGGCCAGAAAATAGAGATTACAGAATTAGCCTCAATAACACCGGGATATAAGTCTTCATAAGATTTATCTGGTTTAACAACCAATAGTGGATTTGGTCCTTTATCAAGTCCTAATATTAAATTTCCATCTTCTGCAAAAGCTATAGCATTAATTTTGGTCTGAAGTCTAATAGTCGAAATATCAAAATATAATTCTGCTGTCCCTAAATCTCCATTTACATCAATAGGGATTTTCCAAACTCTGTCGATACCATCCTTAGTTGCTGCCACATATAGATCATTATTAAAAATTCTGATGGCACGTAAAACACCTGTAAATGGGAATGTAGTTATTGTTTTATCCTGTTTAAATCTGAAAATAGAATTACTCGAATTTAAAGTCCATAGATTTTGGTTAGTATCAAATTCAAGTGCACCAATTATACCAGCTGAAGGAGCTGCCCAAAATCCAGCAGGGGCAACACTTTCTTCAAGTTTCCAAACTCCTCTCGCTGATCGAACTCCATAAAGTTCACCTCCAGGTCCGTACCGGAAATTATCCCATTTTTGCGCATTATTACCAACTGGGATAAAAAGTGTTTTTGATGTATCGGGTAATGGGGTTATTTTCCAAACTCCTTTACCTAATAGACTAATTAAGAGATTATTGTTATTATCTAATATAATCCCATATGCTTTTTCAGCATCTTTATCCAAAGGATAATATACTTCCCAAGCAGGTACCATTTTGTATTGAAAGATATTGCTAAAATTCTGAGCTCCAACAACAGCAATTTTAACGTGAACCGTATCAGCAACAACATTAGGAACCTTTACAACAAGTTCTGTGGTGGTAGAGTTTAATATTGTTCCGGGTTCACCATTAAAATATACTCTATTGTTTCTGCTATCTGAAGAGAAATTTGAACCTGTAATGGTTATAATCGTAACACCCGCTAAAGCTTGGTTTGAAGGATTAATGGTTGAAAGAATGGGTGCAGGAAGATTTCCAGAAGGATATTCCTCTAAGCTGACAGTTGGATCATCTGAGCAACTATTTATAAATATTATAGTAGTAATAAGAATTATTCTGATTGTAGCATTGTAAAATATTTTTTTCATTTTATTTCCAAACTTAATTTCCGATTAAGTTAATAATTTTAATAAGCAAAATTTAGTGATATTCGATGTACGCTATCAAAAACTCCAAATGGAGTATAACAGTAATCAATAGCTACATCAATATCACCATTATCTTCTTTGAGTCCAACACCGTAACTAAAACTTCTTTCATCATTCGGTGTTGAATATCCTGCTCTAAAAGAGACTAAATCCATAAACGTATATTCTGCTCCAACATTTAATTGTTCTGGATAATCTCTAGGATGATTAGCATCAACTGTAAGTAAAAAGGAGTGTTGTTTTTGATCGACTTCAAATAAATCAGCAACATTAAATGATGCTCCTATCTGAAAAATCAAAGGCAACTGGAATCCTTCTTTTTTATATTTAACTTCTCGAGAAAAATTTCGAACGCTCATACCTAGGTTTAGACTTTTAAACCCAGTTTTATATAGAACACCAAAATCAAAAGCTAACACGCCTAATTTGTTTTCTTCAGTAGTCGCATTTTGGTAGGTACCAGTTCCTGGATAAGTTGTCACATTTTCCAACACACTTGTGCCTAATGATTGCCTTACATATTTAACATTTCCACCAACAGAAAATTTTTCTGACAAGGCTTTTGCATATCCAAAACCTAACGAGATTGCAGTTGGACTAAAAGTACCAATATCTAAAAATCCTTGTTCATTATCAGCCCTAATCGTACCTAAAAATTCTCCATAGTTTACAGAGACAAAGCTTATTCCAAATACACCATAATCTCCATTAAAGGGGGCAAAAGCAATTGCAGCATTATAATAATTAATATCAGCAATAAACTGTGTTGATCCCAAGGTTATATCTGCAATACCCTCTAATCTTGCCATAGCTGCAGGATTATAAAACATTGCACTAGAATTATTTTCTAATGAAGTAATTGCATCTCCAAAAGCACTAGCGCGGGCATCTAAAGAAACATTTAGAAACTTCATACCAGTTTGCGCCAATTTTTGCTGTTGGGAAAAAGTTAATTGGCTCTGAATTAAAAACATCAGAATAATCAGAGCAAAATTTGTTAGGATATTTTTCATAATTGTTTTCATAAAATTTTTGTTTCCGTTATCTAATGATTACAAATTTTACGATTTTCTTTTCGCTAGTATCCTTATTTTCGATTACTGCGATATAGATTCCGCTAACAACAATTTGTCCTGATGATGTTAATGAATCCCATGCCTGATCTCCGCTGCCATCAGTATGCTCAATTGTTTCTATTAGTTCACCTAATTCGGAATATATCTTAATATCACACCTTCCGGGAATATTAAAGAAATAGAGTCGATTTTGAGCTAGTTCACCAAATCCTAATTCTGTAGCAGCAGAAACATTATACGGATTAGGTACTACTCTAATCTCGTCCATATCAGTGCCAGCTTGCCTTTTAAGAACCGCAGCATTATAAGTTTGGGTATAATATCTACTGCTTCTTAATTTACCTGCGGGTGTTAAGCCGACACCTGTGTTTGATGATTCGCTTCCAACTGATGTGATATAGTAATAATAAGAAAGTCCTCTTACTGGAGTGATATCATCATAACTACGTTCTGATGGACCGGCAGTATAGATTAAAGTATAGTTACTATCAGGTTTGCCAGTTGCACGATAAATTTCAAATCCTTCCAGATTTGCACCAGGATCGTCATAAGTTTCCCAGCTTAATGCAATCTTATCACCACCACCATTTACATTAAAAATTTTAGGTGGTAGTGGAGGACGAGGAATATTAAAGCCTGATTGATAATTTGCCATCGCTCTTCTAAAAGTGTAGAACAATGAATCACGACTTTGAAATACGACTGTGTTTTTCTGAACTGCAGATATTTGACCATTTTTATATTGAATACCAGTTGTTGTAGCTAATTCTCTGCTAATTCCAGCAACACCTTCAGCAAAAACGATTGTTATACTATCTCCCGGGGCAAGAGTGTATGGGCCATAACCATTTGTAAATGACCACCCACCCGGGGTTCCTAAAGCAGGATCTCCTGTTGGTGCAATGAACCCTGGAAGATCCGTTGGTTCTACTGCATTCGCGTGTCTTGGAGACTTATGACCTCTTGTCATCCAAGCATATTCCTGTGTCATTTTAGCTTTATTATAAGCATCATTGTTTGAAGTTAATGGATCATCAGAACCTTCCCAAGATGTTGTTTTGGGTTGAGATATATCATCGTTTTTATCAGTTGCAGACACATCCGCATGAAGAGTTACAACTCCAGCAAATTGTGATGCACCAAGACGACCTACAGTATCTCCCGCATCTACCCACAATGCTGATGACCAAATAGGTCCGCCAATATTGTCATATCGAGTAAATGATGGTAATTTTCCGTGCCACATGTATTGAAATCTTAAATTATCCGGATTATCAGTATCTACCCTAACCCCATCACCCCTGGCATCATTCATTGTGTTTATGCCCCAGCTTGTAGAATTACCGATAACATTTCTTACATTGGCACATACAGCAAATCTAAATTGATAATAAAAATAAACACCTTCTAATGTTGTTGAAGGTAATTCAATATCAGCATCAGCATCAGTATTTCCAGTATTCTTAAAAGTATATTCTGAAACGATATAATTATCATGATACTGTTGGCTGAATTGAAAAATACGTCGAGTCATCGTTATACCTAATTGGGTATTAACTTTATTTACAATCAATCGATCTGCAAAAAGGGTTGGATCTACTTCATTATTATCTACAGATTTATCTACTGAAAGATCATTATCCACAAAAACTAATGGAGGCTCAAACTGACTTATCATTTCAAATCCTTGTGGAAAAAACTCGCCAGCACCTGTAACACGAGGACCAACATGAACAACTTTGTTCGGATAGATATCTCCTCTTTCATCCGTAAAATTTACTGCTCCAATCCAAAATCCCTTTGCAGCTTGGATATCTTGCCTGGAATATAAGGCAGGCCATTGCAAACCATACTGCTGCTCTTTAACAAAACCTTCTTCAATTTCACTTCCAATTTCTGAATACCAATTGTGTAACGAACCAGCAGACATCCACTTAATAGCATATTGTGCATAAGTTGAAGATGTCAAACTGAGTATTATCAGAAGAATTGAAAGTTTGACCAGATTTGTTGTAAAAATATTGTGTTTCATTTATTCCTCTAATATCGTATTAAAAATCTACTGATAATTTTAATCCCCAGAATATATCTCTTGGGTTAAGAAAAGTAAAAAATTCCTGATTGGGCATATCGATGTATGATTTGTTTTTGCGCCATTCATCCTTTTGACTTTCACTTGCATTTTCATCCCAAGGGATGTAAGGACCAGTCCTATAATCTCCAGGGTTATCATCACCAGGAATGTTAGAATAACCAAATCTTTCATCAAATACTTCCGCAGGTAAGTGCAAAGATTTCATGTAAGCTAAATAATCTGATGCATCAACAAATCCGTATGAAGTCATATACTTATAGTCAAATAAATTACTTATATCTGCGAAAACTTGAAGATTTACACCCATTAGTTTAAATGTTTTACTTATTCTTAAATCAACATTAAAATAATCACTCCATTGTAAATTATTTTCCACTCCTGGGATACTTCCACCACCAGCCCAAGTTAAAAAGTAACCGGATGTCCAAGAAGTAACAAAACTCATTCTCCAATCACCAAGCAAGCTTAATGATCCTAACTGAGGGCCAAAGTCAGTTGGTGTAAATAAGTCAATATTTGCATTTGCATAGGGTCGTGGAATTGGTTTTTCTTGATAGACTGAGGTAGTAGTTGCCTCATAATTTCTCTGTAAAGATGCACTCTCATAATAAATACCAAAACCAAAATTTCCTGAACTTCGTACGTCATAAGTATAATTAATAAATCCTTGAATCCAATTACCTCGGTTTTTGGAAAGTGTTAATTCAAATCCTCTTACATCTTGATAGTTATTAGGCTCCGTTCTAGTATAGTCAACTTTATTATCTCTACTTATGTAATTGACTAAACGCGATTGAAGCGAAACATCTTTATAATACCCTGCAATTCTTAATAAAAACTCATCAAATACATTTTGCTCATAACCTAGCTCATATGCCACCGTTTTTGGTAGAGGTAGATTTGGGTCTGCTAGTCTAACTACTGCATTATTGTCAGAATATCTTCGCAATAAGAAAAGATTTTCAGGAGTTGGTAATTGTCTGAAGTGTCCATAATTAAAATATAATTTGCTGTTTATGCTTATGGGGAATGAGATACCGATTCTCGGACTAATATCAACTTGTTTTTCAACAGAGATTTTTTTGAGCAACGTATCTAAACCAAGTGAATTTTCAGAAGCAAAAGCGTTTGTATAAGGATCATACTCATACCACTCACCCTGAGGGTCAGAATAATCTAATCTTAACCCAACATTTGCAACCATACCTTCAAATTCTAGTTTATCTTGTACATAAAAAGCTCCTCGGATAGGATAATTATTCCAAACAGATCTTGAACGACCACTTGGTAAAAATCGATCAACAGAAGCGTAATTAACTCTATTATCTGTGTAATTTATTTCAATACCAGCCTTTATGTTATTTATTTCATCTAACTGACTCTGAAAATCTACTTTTGCCGAATAAACACTCACAATACTGCTATCTCTGGAATTACTAAAACCAACTCCCATTCTTAAACCGTTAATACCAGTTGAAGGATAATCGGCATAACCAAAAGGAGCTTCATCAAGATAAATTCCACCAATATTATAAATACGTGAAGTGTCCCTAGCACGACCAGGGTTTGTACTATATTCAGATCTAAATGTGCTTAACGTGATTTCATATAAAGTTGTCGGATTTATTACATTGGTAAATTTAGCACCGTAAGAAGAATAATCAATTGTGCTTGGTGCCCAATAATCTGGTGCAAAAATTCTTGCATCAATGTAACTCACTCTATTCATAACAGCCCCAATACTTTCAGGCGATCTAAAAATTCCAGCTACTCCAGCGTTATTATCATTTGTACCGGTAACTTGGCTCAACAATCCCTGAAGCATTAATTTTTTACCCTCACCAATATCTGATGTTACTTTAAGTTGTCCAACCCAATCACTAACTCCATCAGTAGAGAGAGGCACTACATACATATTCTCTGTTTGTCTGTATGATGCGAAGAATCTGAGATTTCCTAAACGTTGAGCAAACGGAACTGGCCCGCCAAAACTAGCATCTACCTCATAATCAGGGTTCTGAATATCAGTTATTCTTCTATGCTGCCAAAGATAAATTTGTTGCGCTTGTTCCGGCGTTAAATCATTTGATGGATCATCATCGAGTAAAGTCTTTTCTGCAATCGCAACCCATCCATCAAATTGTGGATATTGGTTTTGTGTAAACTCATCCCATACAGGTTCGCCGGTAACAGGATCCAATGCTTCGGTTCCGAACCAGGCAACTTGAGGATCAACATATGGTCTAACCCAATAAGAATTAACGTCGTGTGGAGATATACCAAAATGTTTTTGTGAAGCAGAACTATATCGTGTAATCAAACTAAAACTATATTTATCTCTGGAGCCTTCTTTTGTAACTACATTTATTAATCCTGATCTTACATTTCCATATTCAGCATTAAATCCACCTGTTTGAATCTGGACTTCATCAATTGCTGAATAACTAATGCCAGTAAAAGGAGAATTATCTCTTTCATCCCTTAGCGTAACACCGTTAACTAAGAATGCAGTTTGGTTTGCAGAACCACCACGTATTTCCAATCCACTTCTAACACCAGCTTGCAATCCAATCACTCCGCTAATACTCGAAACTGGAAGATTTTCAATTTCATCAACATTCAAATTAATTCGACTTGAAGACACATCTTTTTGAACTATTGGTGTTGATGCAATAACTACTACTTCCTCAGTCTGAAAAGCGTTAGATGTTAAATTAAAATTGATTTCAGTTGTTTGATCAATATTAACTCTTACATCTTTATAAATGCCTGGTGCATATCCAACCATCGATGCTTTAATACTATATGTGCCTGGTGATATATTGAGGATTACAAAATAACCATCAATATTTGTTGCAGCACCAATAGAAGTGCCTTCTATCAATACGTTTGCACCAATAAGTGTTTCGTTGGTTGAAGCGTCTTTAACTATGCCGCTTATTTTGCCAACTTGTGCAAAGAGTTGTATTGAATAAATATTTAGTGCGAGTATGCTATAGAGTAGCAATTTTCTCATATATTCTTACTCCTTATAATTTCTCTTCAAGATTGGAGGGAATAATTCTGAGAAAGGTAATTTGGTCACCTTTATCTCAGACAATTATTATTTAGAACAAAATTAAAGTTGATTAAATCTTCTGTCAAAAAACTAAATAAATTAGTTTCTAAAGTCAATTGTTTTTAGAGTTTGATTGTTCACTTACTTTTGTTATAATCTTTCAAATTACGCATTAAGTTTTTTTCGTGCTAATAATTCAAAAGTTCTAAGTCTATCTTTGTATAAATTGTTTGCATTCATTCTTACGATATCAAGCTGCGCATCGGAATTACCTTCCCATCTTCTGCACATATAAAGCGAGTGATATATTCTTCCAATTTTATATTGTCGGCTAATGGCTAATCCAACAGAATAATCTTCACCGTAACTAACATTGGGAATTTTTATTTCTCTTAACAAAGGGGTAAAGAATGCTCTAGGGGCTCCAAGTCCGTTTATTCTTAGCGCATTGTTTGGACCATTTTCATTACTCCATTCTTTATGATCAATCAAACCGGGAGGCAGTTCATTAAGATTAAAATCTGTTATTTGATAAGAGCCGATCACCATCCCGCATTTTTCTTTGTGGAATAGATCAACAATTGTTTGCAAAGTATTTTCATCTTTATAAATATCATCACTATCTAATTGAACAGCAAACTTTCCACATTTATTATGATGAACACCTGCATTCCAGCAGCCGCCAATACCTAGATCATTTCTTTCAGGAATGTAATGGATAAGCCTATCATCACTAACAGAAAAGTTTTTTATTGCTTCAGTTGTCCCATCGTTTGAATGATTATCAACAACGATAAGATTGAACTTAAAATTAGTTTTTTGTTTAAGTACTGATTCTATTGCATCTGAAATTGTTTTAACACGATTTTTCACCGGGATTACTACTGATGCTTCAAACTCAAAATCCTTAACTATAGTTAGATCTATTTCTTTAAATGGCGGATGAACATATGCCCCAATATCTATTAAATGCTGCGTTACAGCTTTTTCCATTTCAATCTGTACTTCCCTGTTCTTCGGATCAACATAACTAAAATGTTTTTCTTCGGTGCCAACATCTTCTGTACTTTCTACAGTATAAAGCAATTCAGGAATTCTGTAGAGTTTTCCAAGCTGTGATAACTTTAATCTTAAATTGTAAAGTCCGGCAAACTTAAAATTATTTTGCTCAGCGGGAACTATTTGTTTTATGAGATCAGTTTTTACAAATAACAATTTTCCAAAATCAAAATCATCACGTAAGCTTCCATCCTGATAATCAATAACCGGATGAGCAACAAGCTTTTCTTTTTCTGCTTCGTAATAGTCAGAATAAACAAGTGCGGCATTTGTGTTTTCAGCAACCTGAATAAATCTATCTAAACAAAACTGTCCCGGATTTATTGCATTTTCATCCAAAATTAATAGTGTGTATTCGGTTGAAGAGTATTGTGCCACGAGTTTAATAGCATCGCTGCTTTTAATGCTGGAGCTTTTTATTACTCTAACATTTTCAAATGAAGAAAATTTTTCATCAGTTGATATAATTATTATTTCTTTTACAAGTTCTGATTGGCGAAAACGCTTTATAGTTTTTTCATTTTCTTTTGGATTGCTTTGTTGAAGGAAGATTGTAATTGTGTTTTTCATTTTACTAAGTCTCTCTGATTTTCTTTATAAAAATATAGTATCAAACAACAATAAAATAGACTGAATGTCATTTAATTTTTTTTTATTTTAATCAAAGCATATAATTATAAATTAAAAGTGCTCAAGTTCGGTTACAAAATAAATAATTCAAGGTTTTCAAATGAAAAAAATTTTTCTTTTAACGTTTATCATACTTACAGCTTTGGTAAGTGCGCAAACTAATTACCGATTATTAGTTGATGGTACATCTGAAAATGCTGTAATGAATGCATCATATTCACCCGATGGAAAAAATATAGCTTATACAAGGGCTGGTTACCAGGGCATTTGGATTTACAACCTGCAATCAAATTCCAACTTTCAACTTACTGATGAAATAGCTGCTGGCTTTGGATTTAAATGGTCATCTGATTCTAAAGCAATTTTGACAAGAGTCGCCAGGTATGAAAATCAAAAAAGATTTAATGCAGTTAAAGTGTTCAGCATAGATGAGAAATCAGTAAAACAATTAACAGATTATAAAACAACGATGCCATATTTACCGCACTGGATTGATGGTGATTCTAAAGTTTTTTTACCTGCAAAAGATGTTGATATAGATTTATTGAGCGGAAAAGAAAAAAATAATTTAGTTAACGGAAATGTAATTGCATTTGAAAAAAATAATAAAATTTTTGTAAAAAATATAAATGATAACTCTGAAAAATCTTTTGAACTAGTAAAAGATGCTCAATATATAAATGTTGCAGTATCGCCGAATGGAAATAAAATTGTTTTTGAAATTGTTGGCGGAAATTTTTTCGTGGTTAATTCAGATGGAACAAACTTAATTGATCTTGGCAAAGGCAACAGACCTAAATGGTCAATCGATAGTAATAAAATAATTTATATGATTGCAGAAGATGACGGACACGATTTTACAGCTTCTGATATCTATGTTATAAATTCAGATGGAACTGGAAAGAATAATTTATCTAACACTAAAGATTTAATTGAAATGAATCCTTGTTTTGCACCTAATGGGAAATCAATTGTATTTGATGTGGTAAATGATGGTTCAATTTATTTAATGAATATTGAGTAATGGAGTATATAAAAATGAAAACAGTAAAATCAACAAGTAATAGTTATCTTTCAAAAACATTTTTCTTACTCTCATTAATAATTTTTCTTTTTAGTATTCAGGTTTTTCCTCAACAGGTTACAGGATTATCCGGTTGGAATATTTTCCTGGATCCGGGTCATAGCCAGGATGAAAACATGGGAATTTATGGATACTCGGAAGCAAAAAAAGTTCTGAGAGTTGGATTAAACCTGAGACAAATGCTTTTAGATTGGACAGATATCGATACGGTTTATATGTGCAGAACTAATGATCA
>CXWK01088939.1_pt3 | contig 19482 bp, 22 predicted proteins | sample 590851 | NCBI WGS metagenome assembly CXWK01 (sample SAMEA3498364, study PRJEB10139) | wastewater metagenome | biome: wastewater treatment plant; material: activated sludge | place: Denmark | collected 2014-08-01 | reverse complement strand
CTGTAGGAAACCAGGATCTCGGATACACCATAGTGCCCATTAGTTTAAAAGGACGGGAGTTTGCTGCTGTCGAGGATGAAGTTATAACCGCAGGCGCAAATGGTTATGAGGCTAAAACTATCTCTACTTCTCTAGGCGTAAAGTTGGCATACAATGGTGGGCGACCGCTATCTCCCGTAAGAGGGCGTGATTTTGCCAGCCTTGCAACAATAGGTATCCCTATTTTAACAATCAATGGTGAACTGCCAACTTTAGCTACTACCGGAAAATTATCAGCAGAGCTTTACGAAAAGCAAAGAATCTTTCTAGACAAAAGAGGTGTTGAAGTTGACCTAAAAGGACTGGATACGTTCACTGCTCAGGGTTTCCGATCTCTAATCTTTAAACGCGCAGATTCCGGCATCGATGTCGTAGTGAAAGGTGATAATTTCACAGCAAACACTGGCTTTGACAAATATTTTTCTCCTCAAAGATCCAAAGAGTTTAGTTCTCCGCTAGGGGAAGAGAGTTTATATATGCTAATGCTTAAAACGCTCAAGGGAATATTAGCCAGAGAAGCACATAATGGAGGCACGGAAGAATCATCCCAATTTAAGGAAGTAATAGCTCGCATGGCACACTTACGTCTCTTACCTGCAGGGCAAAACTCCAGCGAAGAAGCACGTAGACTTTATAAAGTTGAGCAACATTTAGATCTAGCTGCTAAAAGTGCGCAGATTAAAGTCCTCAATGAAAGTGACCCTATAAAAGCTGACCGCAATACTACCTATGTACAGGCGGTAAAGAAAGAAGGTTACGATCAGCTTCCTCCAGTGGAGTTAAACATTCTTAACGTTCTAGGTGACAGCTTTGACACTCCTTAAATACCTGGCTACCCGAAAAATTACAAATTAATAATCTTATAAAACTTGACATAATAAAGCTTATAGTATACAATTAACAACTTAAATATTCTTAAGCACTATACCCCTAGGCTTCGGAATTATTTCAATAACACAGGTTGTTGGAATAACAAAAATATAAGCGGAGCTTGAAATTCTTGCTTCGCAACAATTATGAAACTACAAAAAATTCTTTCGGGGTTACTCTTAATTTCAGCTTTAGTCTTTCCTGTCAATGCACAGGCTCAGATTTACAATGCTACAAATTCACAGGTTATTGAGATAGAAGCTCAACCTGTCGATAGACGCGCTAAAATTTTGAAAGATTACTTAGCTAAACATAATTCACCGCTTGAAAACAGCGCTCAGGATTTCATTGATGCAGCCGACGCTCATGGACTTGACTGGAAACTTGTTGTATCCATCTCTGGTGTTGAATCGACATTCGGTAAACGCATTCCTGGAGGACATGATCCTTTATACACTTCATACAACGGATGGGGTTGGGGAGTCTATGGAGATAATGTTCTTAAATTCCAAAGCTGGAAACATGCTATTAATACAATCTCTAAAGGATTAAAAGAAAACTATGTTGATAAAGGTTATACAGAACCATTAGTTATGAACAAAAAATATGCTTCGTCTAAAACATGGGGAGTAAAAGTTGTTTACTTCATGAACGAAATCGAAAAATTTGCCCAAGGTTATCCAATTGACGTAGCCCTTGAGGAAATCGAATTTGCAAACCTTAACACTCTTCCTGAAACAAAAGGCTTAAGCACCTTACTTGCTAACAGCTCAACTGCCTACAGCCTAAACGTAATCAACTAAAAAAACTTTAGACAAGGACCCTTAATACTTATCCCTGTCACCTGATACACTTGTTACCTTTCCCTATGGTACTCTTAAGAAATGAAAACGCTCCTGGCTATACTCTTGGGCAAAACAATTTTTGCAATATCCAGACTATTAAATTTAGGCGGAGGATTTGCCGCACCAGGCTTGTATGCTCTAAAACTTGATCCCAACTTAGTCACAAATTTAATCAATCATAAAGCCAAAAACATTGTTGTCACCGGTACTAACGGTAAAACTACTACTTCAAAATTAATATCTCATTTCCTAAAATCCTCAGGCGAGAAAGTCATTAGAAATAGCTCTGGTTCCAACCTAGAGCGGGGAATCGCTTCCTACTTAATTAGTAATGCCTCAATTTCCGGTAAATTAAATTATGATTTTGGTGTTTGGGAATTGGATGAATTCGCCTTCAATTCTGTCGCTCCGAAAATCAAACCTGATGTTGTCATTCTTTTAAATGCATTTCGAGATCAACTCGATCGCTATGGCGAAGTTGATACTGTCATCAATAGATGGAAACAAACCCTTAGCAAACTTAAAAGCGATACTGTTCTTATAATTAGCGGCGATGATGGCAATCTCGAAAAAGCCGTTAAGGATTTTAAAGGCCAAATAATTAGAGTCGGAGTCAAAGATTCTAAAATCACCGGCGAATCAAAAACTAAAACTAACAACAAGCTTGATTACGAAGCCGAAATCCTTAAATCATCAAATCTAAATCAAACCGATGCCCGGGTATCATTCAATAACACTAAAGTAAATTACACCATTCCTTTACCAGGCATTTTTAACACCTATAATTTTCTTGCCTCTCTTGCACTTATTCATAACCTAAATCTTGATGTAGTTAAAATAGCTGAAAACTTAAAAGATTTCACTCCTTCATTTGGCCGGAATGAAAAATTCGAGATGAACGGTAAATAAGGAAGCATTTTTCTAATTAAGAATCCAGTTGGAGCAACCCAGGTTTTAGAAACAATTTTGCCTCATATCAAGCCTCAGGAAGCCATAATGTTTGCATTAAATGACAACTTCGCCGACGGAACTGATGTCTCATGGATCTGGGATATCAATATAGAAAGTACTAGGCTCTCAACTCTTGATTCAAAACTCTATATCTCCGGCTCCCGCGCCTACGATATGGCTTTAAGACTCAAATATGCCGGTCTTAACGTAAAGAACTTTATTATCAATTCTAACCTAGAGTCCTCATTTAATAATGCATCTAAAGAAAAAGCCCTTTTTATACTGCCCACTTACACAGCTTTAATGGAACTTCAAAGAATTATGGTTAAAAAAGGCATTAAAAAAGAATATTGGAGAGATAATTAGAGACAGGAATAAAGGGCCAGGTATTAAGGACAACCCTTAATACTTAATTCCTAATTCTATTCCCTCAAAATTTAAAATGAAATTAACAATTGGTTATTTATATCCAGATCTAATGAACATTTACGGTGACACCGGCAATATTATTTGTCTCCAAAAACGCTGTCAGTGGCGAGGAATTGATGTTGAAGTCAAAAATATAAATCTCGGTTCGAAACTAACCGAAAAAGAGTGTGATCTTTTCTTCTTCGGAGGAGGTCAGGATCAAGCTCAAAGTGGAGTAGCAAAAGACTTAAAAGAGAAATCCTCAACTTTAAATAAAGAAATAAATCGGGGAGTGCCGCTTCTGGCAATCTGCGGCGGCTATCAACTTCTAGGCGAATATTATCAGCCTTTTGAAGGGGGGCGACTTCCAGGCGCAGGCATCTTCCCAGCCTACACTAAAGCCTCAAACGACAGGATGATAGGAAATATAGTTATAGAAGTTATGACTCCTCATCACCCATCACTCATAACCCATCACCTAATAGGTTTCGAAAACCATTCCGGTAAAACATATCTAAAAGCGGATTCCCAACCTCTCGGCCAGGTCATTAAAGGCTTTGGAAATAATGGAGAAAGTAAAACCGAAGGCTGCGTCTATAAAAATGCCATCGGCTGCTATATGCACGGTTCTCTTCTTCCTAAAAACCCCAAATTAGCTGACTGGCTAATCCAAAAAGCTCTAGAGGTAAAATACAAAGAGGAAATAACTTTAAAGCGCCTTAATGACGAGCTCGAAAACAAAGCCCACGATTCAACTGTAAAAAAGTTTGGTTAATTGATAGAATACACACTGAAAGCCGGTGTGGTGAAATGGTATACACGCATGATTGCACCGCAATTTGAAGCGTAATGGGCGAGTGGTGAAATGGTATACACGATAGATTTAGGATCTATTGGCGCAAGCCGTGGAGGTTCAAGTCCTCTCTCGCCCACAAAATGAGCTTCAAATTGTAGGATCAGTGGAGGTTCAGCAATTTCTGAAAGAAATTGGGTGTATTGTCCTCTCACCGGCACAAACTTTTGTTTTTGAGCTAGTATTTGTTGACTATAGGTTATCATTATGCTAATATTCTCATTATATGACTGGCCGTGAAAGAGATGAAGAAGAGTTTGCAAGTCCTGAATTTGATAAAGCTTTGTCAGATTCCTTAAATGAATATAGAAACAGACAAGTTGGTGGATTTACATTTACAACCTTAAATCCAGAAGCTCACGAGGACTCATTAAAAATTTCTAGAGATTTGTGGGCAGAAGCTCTTAAAACTGTAGCTGAAAATGAGGCTGTTGTTGTTACAAGTGAGACAGGTGATAAGCTAACTATATTTAGAGGAAAAGGAGATCGCACCTTTCAGTCCGCTCCAGCAAACACAGACCTTTCAATACGCAGAAGAACTCAAACTGCAAATGAAGAGTTGAGAATCGTTCAGGAGATGGAAGAAATCTATGATTTTACTCCTGCTTTTGTTTTACGCACAACTTCTACATTAACTTTTGAACCTGGATCCTTTCAATTCAAAAGGGCATTATTTGATCCTATTGCGAGAGGCATGCCAAATGGTGACAGAGAAGTTCAAAGAGAAGAAGCTGATAGGGATAGATTAACTACAATTCTTTCAGTCTTAAGAGATCCAAAATTAGAAAAAATTCCTTTAAGGTAATTCATGATGAACTCTTTTTATCTTTTGATTTCCTGATCAGTTCATAGCTTACTCTCCTTTTTCTTAAAGTAGGATATGGCTGCAAGTAAAGCAGTTTTTTCTTTAGGATCAATAGTAGAGGTCAAATAGGTTCGAACATCGTCCCAGATGGTGCACAAACTCATCCTATCCCATAGTTTGTAAACTGCTCAAGCTTTTGGTATAATACTAATTAATGAACCCCACATCACTATCATCTAATAGCTCCAACAGTCTCTTCCAAAACAGCTTCGAAAATCAACTTGAACGTGAACGTTCTGAAGCTGCAGAGCCAGCTGAACCAATCGGCGAAACTGTCAGTCATTCCGAGGAAGATAAATTATCCATAAAAAACAGCTGGGCTGAATTTTATAGTTTAAAAACCGAAGACATTCAAGTAAAAACAATTGAAACACCTACTGAAAGAATTGAAATCACCGAGACTAAAACCGAATTTAAATTCACTGAACCCGTTAAACAAGCTGAGCTTCAGGAACTTCTAGTTGATTCTAAACCAGATTTTATAGTTGAAGAGCAAAAGGGTAGTGGATCGTGGATCGAAGATGCCGGTCTTAAACTTGATTTCAAAGGCTTATTCGGAGCGCTCGGCGGCTTAGGCAAAAGCCTGTTTGGCGCAATGTCTCTTTTTAAAGAAATAGCTATGGATACTACAACTTTAATGGTAGGTAAAAAAGAAAAGAAAACTAAGAAGCAGGAAACTGATCCTGCCAAAATCAAAGCTGCTGAGAAAAAGAAAGCTCAAGCTCAAGTTAAACAAAACTTCTATACCGCCCTTCAGGCTCAATCAGGCTCAGTAGTTTCTACAGAGGCTGTTAGATTTGACGCTCAGGAAAAAGAAAATATCAATAAAACAATTAAACTGACCAATGTTTCATATAAAGGAATTAAAGACTCATTTGGACGTTTAACTGTCTACGCCGCCAGCATGTTTGAGCGCGAACAAACCGAGCAGGAAAAGCAATATAAAAAAATGGAAAAACAGCAAAAAGCAGCTTCAACCGGCCCCGACTTAAATCTCGATAAAGCAGCCGAAGGTGGATTCCTTTCAACAACCGGTGGCCAAGGCGCAGGATAGTCCTTCTCCTAAGCAGGCACATCGTGTCTTAGGTTTGCGTAAAAACTGCTCTCCAATGTTCTTCTATTTTAGGATTTCTAATGTTAGTCACCGCTGATTTTGCTGCTTCTCTCGCTGCCTGATAATCATTCATTCCCTCTCCGATAAAGCGTAGTGCGTGTATGCCCAAAGGAGTTAAAACAGTGCCTTTCATGTCCCCTTCAAGAATACCCAATTTCCTCCACTGTGCTATCGTTAAATTAACCGTTGCTCTCTCGAGTATACTCATCTCTCCGATCAGATCTTGCGTGTACGGCTTTCTCACAAGCGGATCAGAACCATCCCGCGAGATATCTAGTAAAACATCTGCTATTCTGCTAGCAGCGAGCGGCTTACTGCGTGTTTGCATTCGTCGAACAAAATAAGAGGTATCTCTGCTTACCCCGTCAAATACATCACGTACTATTTCCGTATGACTCGCAAATACCTGCGGCAAAACTGCACCCTCAATGGTCACGACCTTCGTGGGCTCCATCGCTTCTGCAGTAACAGGGTGCTTATACCCTTCACCCCTTGCCAATTCTTCACCGAGTAAAGACACTGGATTAAACAGTCCTACAACAACTCTTTGACCATCAGGCGTATTATTATAGAGCAACGCTCTCCCTCTCAATAGAACTGTTAGTGAGGGAGCTAGAGTTCCTGCATTATGGATAATCTGGCCTTTTTGAAAGTCTTTCATTCGAACGCCTGAAGGTAAGCCCTCGGTATATGCATATTCATGCTGACGCGGAGATCTATCTAAAGCCATACGGGGGATTCTATATCATGAGGATTAACTGATCAAGACACAAACAACCTATAAAATAATGTGGGCAGTAAAGCAGAGCTTTCTGACCCACCTCACTATGTTCGGTGGGCAGTAAGGGATTCGAACCCCTGACATCGTTCACGTCAAGAACGCGCTCTACCAACTGAGCTAACTGCCCATCGGAGCAAACTTCATATTGAGTCGATTCTGAAAGAATCGCAATAGTAATCAAGTTTGCGAGATCGCCTGCTTAAACTTGCCGGTGGCAAGTTTTTGACAGGGGCTATTAACCTTCTGCCTTCTGCGATCAATGAACCCAACGGTTTCCAGTATTTTAGTTCAAACCTGACCTCATTTCAATCTCAAACCCATTCTTCATGAATCCTGTAACCTGATTCTATAATGCTGTATACTAAATACTAATCATGGCTGACCCGACAAAGAAACTAACTGCCTACCAAGGAGTTAGAAAACGCGAAATTTTAGTCTCCAACTTCTTAGGTGGAATTGCCTGGGGACTAGGCTCTGTTATTGGAGCTACAATAATCGTTGCCATATTTGTTTGGGTCTTAACTATCGTTGGTTTATTTGATTTTGTTAAGGATTATTTCCCTCAAACTTCTTACTCCAGAACGGCTCAGCCTCGTCCTACACCCCAAGATTAACCTGTAGCTTTTCCTCGCCTTGACAGACCTAACTTAAAGTACTAAATTGGATGTAATGAAATACCAAATCAAAAATGTTCCCTCAATCAAAACCGCCACCCGCAATAGTGGGGGCTAGTGCTTTGTGGAAAATCCCAAAGTACCAACGCCTCCCAATTCAAAGGGGGGCTTTTTTTTGATCAAAATTTTTTTGTCAAAAAATGAAATACAGCTAAGCTGTCCTGTTAAAGTCGGGTAAAAAGGAGAAGAATTAGTTAAATTATTTAATACTATGATAAATATGAATATAATCCACAGCTTTGGTCAAACAATTCTGGATTCCAAATCCTACAAAGCCAATATAAAAGCCTCAACTGATCCTGACGAGGACCAGCTGCTTAATGGCTGTGATGATGACTGCGATCAGTGCGAAATAGAAAAGTTAAAAAAGCCCTGCACAATTTGTGAACAAGATTAGGTTAAGTGAAATGTATTCAAACCTGTCTCGGCTTTCTAAATACTCGGCTATTTGGTATATTTAGCAAGACTTATGGATAAACAAACAGATTTAAATAATTTAAGACACTCTGCAGCTCATCTTTTGGCTGCAGCTGTAACAGAACTTTATCCTGATTCAAAGAGGACAATTGGCCCTGCAATAGATAGCGGTTTCTATTTTGACTTTGATTTTAACGGTGAAAGTATTAGTGAAGAAGATCTACCCAAGATTGAGAAGAAAATGACAGAATTATTGTCGTCCTGGACTTCAGTTGAGCGCCACGAATTAACTGCAGAGGAAGCCAAAAAAGAGTTCAAAGGCAACGAATATAAATTAGAATTAATCGAAGAGTTTACTAAAGATGGCGAAAAAGTCACTTTTTATAAATCAGGTGATTATTGGGATCTTTGTAAAGGCGGCCATGTTGAAAATCCTAAACAGGAGATCGGAGCCTTTAAACTTCTCTCTATAGCCGGCGCATATTGGCGGGGGAGTGAGAAAAACAAAATGCTAACCCGTATTTATGGCACCGCCTTTTCTTCTAAAAAAGAACTCGATGAATACCTCGAAAAATTAGATCAGGCTAAACTTCGCGATCACCGCAAACTAGGCAAAGAACTAGATCTATTTGTTTTCTCGGATCTGGTTGGCTCGGGTTTACCTTTATTTACACCAAGAGGCACAATCTTAAGAAAAAGCCTCCTGGATTTTTCAGAAGAACTTCAAAGTCAAAACGGCTACGAACGGGTTTTTATTCCTCATATAACTAAAACTGAGCTTTATAAAAAAAGCGGTCATTGGGATAAGTTTGGAGCTGAATTATTCCTCGTAAAGTCTCAAGAAACCGACGAGGAATTTGTTCTGAAACCAATGAACTGTCCTCATCACACTCAAATTTACGCATCCCGCAAAAGAAGTTATCGCGATCTTCCTATTAGATATATGGAAACCACAGTCCAGTATCGTGACGAAAAGCTCGGCGAACTGCTTGGTCTATCAAGAGTCCGCGCCATCACAATCGACGATTCTCACGTATTTTGCCGCCCCGATCAAGTCGAAGAAGAATTCAAAAAAATCATGGAGATGATCAAAAATATGTACGGCGCTCTCAAAATGGATTTCAAAGCCCGATTATCTTTCCGTGATGATTCCGATAAATACTTAGGCGACAAAAAACATTGGGATGAAGCGCAAAGTACAATCGAAGATTTGGCAAAAAAACTTAATTTAGATTACACAGTCGAAACAGGAGAGGCCGCTTTTTATGGTCCTAAAATCGATATTATGGTCACTGATTCCTTAGGCAGAGAATGGCAGTGCGCAACTCAACAGCTCGATTTTGTCCAACCCGCTCGCTTCGGCTTAACTTATACAGACACAGATGGCATTGAGAAGGTTCCTTTTATGATTCATAAAGCAATTTTAGGATCAATCGAAAGATTTCTCTCGGTTTATATCGAACATACCGCCGGAAATTTCCCTGTCTGGATGGCCCCAACTCAAGTTTCTATAATCCCAATCTCTGAAAAACATAATGATTATGCTGAAACTATTTTCAAACTACTCAAAGAAAAAGGCATCAGAGTTGAAGCCGATTACCGAAACGATAAAATGCAGGCTAAAATAAAGGATGCTCAAAAAATGAAAATCCCATATATGCTTATTCTCGGCGATAAAGAAGTTGAAGCAAACACAGTCACTGTAAGAACCCGCGAAGGCGAAAATACCTTCGGAGTCAGTTCCGAAAAATTCATCGAAGATTTACTCTCAAAAATCACCACCAAATCCTAAATCTTAAATTTTGTAATTCGAGCTCTAGAAATAAAGTGCGTTAATGATGAGGATTTGAATATCAGGGGGAGTTGCCTACTGAGCGAAGCGAATGTAGGAGGGGGTCAACCCCCGATTAGACAAATCCGAAGAATAGCACGACTTTCAAGCGAGAGAGTTTTGAGAACTTTTGCGGTCAAAAGTTCAAAGAGACCCTTTGCTGCCAAAGTAACATAAAACTATTCCCACAAACCTATATAACAGTTAAGTATTTATTATTGCTTATTCCACGCACGGTATGTTAAAATTCTTCCTTGAGCAGACTTAGGAGGTATAGCTAACTCATTGTATAAAAAATATCATCCAAAACCGCAAGGTAAATACTACCGGATAAATTTCAATATTCCTGGTGGAGAAATGCTGGTTGTGGATGCCTTAGGTGAAAAACTAGGGTTAATGAGTAAGGAAGCCGCCCTTCAAAAAGCTAAAGAAGCAGGTCTAGATTTGGTTGAAATTGCAGCCTTAGCTAAACCGCCAGTTGTTAAAATTATTGAGTTCCAGAAGTTTAAATACGAGGAAAGCAAAAAAGAACAGGCAGCTAAGAAGCATGCAAAAGAAGTTGAGCTCAAAGAGATCTGGTTAACACCAAGAATCGCTGAACACGATCTTCAGACTCGTTTAAGAAGAGTTGAAGAATTTATTGGAGATAACAATAAAGTCATGTTTAGGGTAAAGTTTAAAGGACGCGAGATGGCTCACGTCAATATAGGCTTTGATCTTTTGAAAAAGGTTATGGAGATTTTAGGCGATAAGGTCGGGATCGAAAGAGATGCCAAACTTGAAGGCCGAAGCATAACTTTAATTATAGGAAGAAGCCGCGGAGGAAATAAAAATGAAAGTTAAAAGAAAAACAAAAAAATCATTAATGAAACGCGTTAAGATTACCGGAACCGGTAAAATTATGCGATCCCATCAACTCAGAAGCGGTCATTTAAGAAGAAATAAAGCCAAAAAGACCCTTAGAAAGCACGCAGTACCAATCGAAATGAGCAAATCATTTGTCAAAGCAGCCAGAATCATGCTGGGAATATAACATGGCCAAAGCAAGAAAATTTAAGAAAAAACTTGCATCTAAACCTGTTAGAAAAGCAGAGAACAAATTATTGTCAGTTGATTTAATTAGAAAGGAAACGCTGGTAAAACTAAATAGCGCTTGGAAAAAATTGATTTCCAGCCTAAAAAGCTTTAAACTAGCCAACTAGTATGTCAAGAGTAAAAAGAGGAACAGTATCAAAAAGAAAACATAATAAAGTCTTAGACCTTACCAAAGGTTTTAGACTCGGCCGTTCTACAACAATCAAACAAGCCAAAGAAGCTTTACTTCATGCTGGAAAATATGCTTTCGCCGGTCGCAAACAAAGAAAACGTGATATGAGAAGACTTTGGATTGTTCAACTCGGCAATGCAGTTAGAGCTGAAGGCAATTCATATTCCAAATTCATTAACCAAATGAAGTTAAAAGGAATTACTCTTGATCGAAAGATTTTAGCTGAACTCGCCATCAACAAACCAGAAGACTTCAAAAAAATCTACTCTCAAATCACTTCCTAACCAAGACCAAATTTTCAAACTGCATTGGACGCAGTTGCATCATCAAACAAGTGGAATATACAAGAATAGGGTGGTAAAATCTCCCCATGCATGAAGATCTCAACAATTTACAAAAAAAATACACCGAAGAAATCTCTTCAGCTTCGACTTTAAAAGATCTTGATGCCTTATTTTTAAAACTCTTCGGAAAAACAGGCGAATTAACTCTTCTACCAAAAGCCTTTGCCAAACTTCCTAAATCTGAAGTCAAAGCTTTAGGCCCTTTATTCAACCAAACTAAAAAATCCCTTGAGGAACTTATTAAGAATCGCCGTGAAGCAGTTAAACTTAAAAGCTTCAAAGCAATTTTAGACGAACCTTTTGAATTTAAAATAACCCCCAAATCCCTGTCGGAACTTAAAACTCCAAAACGTGAGGGTCATATGCATCCAATAACCCAATTTGAGGAACAAATAATCCACGCCTTTAATAAACTAGGCTTCCAGCAATTTGACGCGCCTCACATCGATAGTGACATTAATAATTTTGAGCTTTTAAATATTCCTCAAGAACACCCAGCCAGGGATCTTTGGGACACACTTTATATTGATAAAAATAATCTCGGTCCAAATCCTGAAAAATTACTTTTAAGAACTCATACTTCAAATTCCCAAGTTAGAATAATGAAGCAATTCGATTTACCAATTAGGCTCATGAGTATTGGACGCTGCTTCCGTTATGAAAATTTAGATGCCCGTCACGAGCACACTTTTGAACAGTTCGAGCTTATCTATATCGATAAAGGTTTATCGATGGCCAACCTGCTCTATCTGTCAGAATATTTCTTCCAGGCAATTTTCGGCTACGATGTCAAAGCCCGCCTTAAACCAAAATACTATCCTTTCGTCGAACCGGGTGCTGGAGTTGATGGCCTATGTATTTTTTGCAAAGGAAAAGGTTGTAAAATCTGCAGTGGAGTCGGCTGGTTAGAGCTTGCAGGAGCCGGCATGATTCATCCAACAGTCTTAAGAAATGGTGGAATCGATCCTGATATTTACTCAGGCATCGCTTGGGGGGTAGGTCCGGGAAGAATGGCTATGCTAAAAAATGAAATCAACGATCTCAGATTATTCAATTCTGGAGATTTAAGGTTTTTAAATAAGTTTTAGGAATTTTCTCACTTCGTTCGAAAGATAATCATTATTTTTCGAAGAAAAACATGCTGTGCATATTTTTCGAGCAGAGCGAGAAAATACAAAATTATGAAAATATCAATAAACTGGCTTAAACAACTAGTCAAAATAAATAAACCAATGCCTGACCTAATTCATGAAATAAACATGAAAACAATCGGCACCAAAGAAGTTACCGATAAATTCATCGAGCTCGATATGAAAGGCTATAATCGGGCTGATCTTCTATCTCTGCGCGGCACAGCTTACGAATTTGCTGCTCTCCTGGAATCAGAAGTCACTTTCAAAGAGACATCTGAGTCAGACTTCGCCTGGAATAATCTCGACTTACCAAAGTTGAATATTGAAATTAAAGATGACCAAGCTTGCCCATTCTATGCCTTAGCCAAAATAGAAGATCTTAAAGTCGAGCCGTCTGACCCAGAAACAAAAGAAAAACTAGCTGATTCAGGTCAAAGATCTGTTAATAATTTAGCAGATATAACTAACTTGATAATGATCGAATATGGCCAACCTCTCCACGCTTTTGATGCCTCACAAGTTGCAGAGGAAACAATTATTGTCAGAAAAGCTAAGAATGACGAGGAAATAAAAACTTTAGATGCAAAAGTTAGAAAACTAACTAGCGAAGATTTACTTATCACAGATCCCAAAAAAGCTATTGGGATTGCCGGCGTTATGGGAGGGGAAAATACTGAAGTCACCAATAAAACATCGACTATCCTGCTTGAAGCTGCGATTTTTGAGCCGACTGCTTTAAGAAAAACTGCTACTAGACTTGGTATGCAATCCGAGGCCGGAAAAAGGTTCTACCACGGTCTGACTAAAAAAAGACTTCTCCAATCACTGGATGCAGCCATCAAACAATACCAAAAAATTGGCGGTAAATTAACTGCTCTTACAATATTTGATAAATTCTCAGATCAAAAAGCCGAAATTAAACTCCGAGTCGCTAAAACAAACACTCTGATAGGTCTTGATTTTACAGAAGATAATATTAAAGCATTACTAACTAGACTCAACTTTAGTTTAAAGACCGAAAAACCACGCGTTTTTGAGGTCACAAGGCCATACTGGAGGCTCGATATAAATATCGAGGAAGATCTGATAGAGGAGGTAGCTCGAATCTACGGCTACGATAGAATTCCCTCAAAAGTACTACCTGGTGAAGCCCCCAAACCAATTGATCAAAAATCATTCGAACTAGAAAATAATCTTAAAAAACAGCTCATGCATCAAGGTATGTCTGAAATCCAAACTTACTCTTTTTATTCAACAAACGTACTTAATGCTTTAGGTTGGGATGAAACCAGTAAAAAATTCCTGATTAAACTCGAAAACCCCATGTCCAAAGAAACTGAATATATGCGGATGAATATTTGGCCTAATCTAACCGAATCAGCAGTCTTTAACAATAAATCTTTTGATTCAGTGGCAATCTATGAAATAGGCAAGACTTACTCACTAAAAGAAGGTTCGCCAGTAGAAAAAAATGTTCTTTCCTTAGCTTTAATAAACGGCACTAATAATCCTATTCTTGAGCTCATTAAGATAATCTTTCTAACTTTCGAAGCTTTAGAGATTCCAATCAACTTTGATGATTCAAAACAAATAGGCTATACCAAGAATCTTTTCCATCCTAATAAATTTAAATCAATTACCTACAAAGGTAAACAAATCGGCGGAGTAGCCGAACTCCACCCTAAAGTTGCGGATAATTTCGAGTCTAAAAATCGCATCGCCGTCTGCGAAATCGACCTTGAAAAACTCCTTTCCTAAGAATAGAAAATCACAACTAACTAGTATCGAGCTTTAAAAACAAAGGCCGTATAAGTTTTACGAAGGAACTGCCAGGGGAAAAGCGGACTCTGCGGAGCAGATGTCCGAAGGGGCAAATCCCCGGCTAGTGACTGAGGAAAAATAGGCCGACTTTTCAAGCGAGCCAGTTTGCGCCACTTTGCTGCCAAAGTGGCAGATAAAAACATGCAAGCGAGAGAGTTTTGAGAACTTTTGGCAGACAAAAGTCAAAGAAGACTACATTGTCACATTAACAGTCACTGAAGAATTATGTTTCGCTCCATTATTATCCTCAAGCTCGACTGAAACCGTATGCGCCCCTGTTGTGCCATTAGGAAACTCAACATGAAATGCATAAGGCTCTGCAGTTTGAGTCGCTTTACTTGCCCCATCTATAGACCAAACAACCTTTTTCACACCAGCAGGGGAGTTAGACCTAGCCAAAATATCGAATACTTTTGGAACATTGGAACCATTTGGAATATTAACTATCGCAATAACTCCTCCCGCATCACCCCCTGTTGAAAACCCTGGAATTCCTGAACACCCCTTATCAGTTCCCACAAATAGAGGATTAGCAGCTGTCAAAACCCAGGTATTAATACCTTTTTGCCAATTCCCAGCACCTGTTGGATCATCTTCCTTAAGCAAAATTACGTCTTTATCTTCCGCATCCTCGCCATCATTTGCCTGGCGATGAGGATTGACCTTACAAACTTTTAGTCTTTGATATGCACTCGATACTGATGTCGGCTCAGTACCTTTTTGAAAATACTCTTTTCTCTTTGGCAAGCCCTCTTTTGGCTGTCCGCCCATTAAACTGTCAACCTCAACCTCAACCACACTGTCTGGCCTAGCAGGCACTTCATTTGGTTTATTCTTTAACCCGGCAATCATAATCTTCTGCCAAATAGGTGAGGCACCAGTTATACCCGATGCAATTCGAGGATCCATTACTGAGTTATCATTATTTCCCACCCAAAGTCCGGTAACTAAAAGCGGTGTATATCCAATAGTCCAATTATCTCTTTTCTCATCAGTTGTTCCGGTTTTAACTGAGACTGTTTTTCCCGGAACATTTAAAACCGAATTTGATCCAAACGCTGCCACCCTAGCTGAATTATCAGATAAAATATTAGATATTATGAATGCAATACCTTCATCCAAAACCTTTACTCCTTCAGAAGCCCGATAATTATAAAGTTCTTTACCGCTGGAATCATCAACTTTTAATATGGAGATTGGCTCCTGTCTACGACCCTGATTTGCAAATACCCCAAACGCTGATGTTAAATCAAGCAGTCTGACTTCGCGGCCTCCCAAAGGCAGGGACAATCCGACTCTGGAAATATTCTCAGCTGTTGGCTCCCAGGTCGAAAGTCCCATTCTGTAACCTAAATCCAGGTTATTACTTACCCCAACCAAAGCCGTCATTTTAACAGCCGGAATATTATAAGAATTTGCTAAAGCATAACGGACTTGTGTCGGTCCATGAAATTGCCCGTCATAATTAACTGGATTATAGCTTGGAAGCCCAGCACCTCCCGGAAATTCTGTCTTAACGTCCTCTAATACATAAGAAGCAGGATAACCCTTTAACATTCCAGCCGCATACGTAATTGGTTTAGTAGCAGATCCTGGCTGTCTTTGTCTTATCGCCACATTTACATTGGGCGTAAATACACAATCCGTCTCTTCCTTACATCCTGCCGGCTCTGATTCTCCAAAATAATTTTTACTTCCGGCCATCGCTAAAATCTCACCAGTTTTCGGGTCAAGTACTACAGCGGCTGCATTACCAACCTTCGAAGTTTTAAGTTTTTCAGTTTCATCTTTAAGAATTTTTTCTACTTGTTCCTGAAGTTTATAATCCAGCGAAGTAACTACTTTTAGTCCTCCTTGTTCGACAGTTTTAGTATCATATTGTTCTTCTAACTTTTCCTTAACATACAACACGAAATGTGGTGCTTTAAATCCAATTTCATTTTGTGAAGTTCTATATGTTAATTCTTGGTTATATGCTCTAGTAGATTCCTCCTCTGTAATATACTCATCCTCAACCATTCTTCTTAGAACCTCAGCTTGTCTAACCTTCGCTAATTCCGGCTGTGATCCATAAGGAGAATATCTCGAAGGACTTTGTGGTAATCCCGATAAAAGTGAGGCTTCTGCTAAATTAAGCTCAGAAGCTTTTTTACCAAAGTAAAGATTCGCGGCCGATTCAATCCCATAAGCTGTACCGCCATAAGGAATTTCATTTAAATACATCTCTAAAATTTGATCTTTATCATAAGCCCGCTCAACTTGAACCGCGAGAATTAATTCTTTTAGTTTACGGACTAAAGATTGATCAGCAGTCAAAAGAGCATTCTTCACCAGCTGTTGAGTTAATGTCGAACCTCCTCCCTCAATCCTTCGATGAATAACCAGTCTATAAAAAGATCTTAAAATACCCCAAATATCGAAGCCTCCGTGCTTATAAAAATCTTTATCCTCAATTGCAATTGTGGCTTCTTTGACTACCGGAGGAATATCAGCCAACTTTACCGGAGTTCTATTTTGTTCCTGAAAAATATCATAAAGCAATTCGCCGTTCCTATCATAAATCTTAGTTGATTTTGCTACAAACCGGCTTTGAAGATCCTCAGGCGAGGGGATTTGAGTGAAGAAATATATAACTATACCTACAACAATAACTAGTCCTGCTAAAAATGCCCAAAGCACAAACTTAGATAAACCGCTAAAAAACTTCAGGCTTCTATTTCGGGAATAATCTGCGTAACGGGTAACTCTTTTTAAAGGCATACTTCTAGATTGTATCAGGTATCATGGGTCAAGTATCAACACCAACACCTTATTATATCAAATATTTATTTTTCGAACGCAGTGAGAAAATTCCATCAACATCGTGTCCGGCTAATAGCCGACATTAGTACCATTATACCAAACCTGAGCTTCCAAGAGGCAGAAATTTATCAAAACCTGAAGTTTAATTGAAATATTTAAATTAATTTCTTATTATGTTAAACTATGGGGCATGTCAACTACAAGAACACCAGAATTATCCCCAACTGAAAGAAAACTTTGTATACAAAGTAGTTTGAGAGCTCCACAAGATAGGAGTGTGGCTATAGCACGCTGGTCTATGAAGGGAAGCCATTATAACTACACATTAGAAGAAAGGTATCTACCAGATTTTCAATCAGATGATCCAATAAGAAGAGACTTCTTTATTCCAAGTGCAGACGCTAAGGTTCAAGGTGAGATTTCAGATGTTTTATTGGGTGATTTGGATTTAAGAAAGCTTAGTAAAAAGTATCAATCTAAGGAAGTTCAAGTTATTGAGGGTTTATCTGAACGAGCAAGACAAAAAGGCCTAACTAAAACATTGGGCAAAAAAGAACTAACTGGACTTTTAGTATATGAGGATGGTGTAGAGGAATATTTAGATAGGGCTCAAAGGAGATTAATTACACTCAGAGGTTGGGAGGTTGAGGCTACAGCATCCGGAGTTCCCATTTTAATTCAAGGCCAACAGATTGATGGGCAGTTTAGGTTTTTAGTTACTGATCTTGACAAACTTCATGAAGCTGATCCAGCATCACTCCAAGAAGATCTTAGAAACTATTCCGCTGCCCGCCAAATGTGGGATGCAATAGGTCATGCAGGTTTTAATCTAGAACATCACACATTTGATCCTAAAGAAGCGAGAGCTGAATATCTTAATACACTTGCAGACACAGTGCCGATAGGGAGAATTATTGGGGAATCTGAAAGAGCAGCTAAAACCTTTGCTTTCTTAAGAGCAATTGGTTGGAATTACACTCAAGGTGTTGACCGCTTTGCTAATGGTCATGTTAAAGGTGATACTCGTAATGGCTATCTTGACCATATGGCAGTCTGCACAGCTAATCCAGAAGACCAAAGGCAAATGAGTGCTGCATTATCGCAAACTCATGATTTATTCCAGCAAGCAACTGGATGGAGTCGCGAAGAAGCACACTTAAGAGGTTCAGAGTCAATTCCTTCAGGAGATTTAAAAGTACTCAAAAGTCCTATCCGCCATTATGAAATGTTTGCTCAGGATAGAGAAAAAGACCTCTCGGAAAGAGTTGAGGAAGCATCTAGCTTAGTAGATTTATTAGATCGTGCAAAGTCAGCAGGGCTTGAAAATTTTGAAGGATTACTAGCTGCAGAATATCCTGAACACGCAAGGACATTACAAAGATTTAAAGAGTGGTTTTAATCTGAAGAATCTTTTGAATCATTTGTTAAGAATAGCGCTCGAAGTTTTGGCTATTCAACTATAAGACGAGATAAACCTTTGCTTAAAAACCTTGATAAGGCTATAGATAGAGAATTGAGGATGAATGACCCAGGCAGAAGCAGAGGAAAGGATTATGGTGTTCGTTCTAGTCGGCATCCGGATGACGATATCTCAGAGGATGGTGATATTTACTTTACGAACCCTACTCTGAAAGAGCTTGTTCGCCTAGCAGTTATTGGTAAAACAGTTAAAAATGGTGATACTGAACGCGCTGACGCTGTTTTTGTTGAACTTCATACTAGACATTCATCTGAAGCTGAGGAACTTAAATCAATGCATGAAGCTGCTAAATTGGAAAAGTATAAATCCAGAGCTTATATGCTTGAGCACGGCTTTGGACCGACTGAACTTTCCAGAATGGCAGAGCTAGCATTTACTACTAAATACAGAGAGCCTCAAGTCGACGGAGAAGTCTATAACGCAATGTTCAGTGTTCTCTGGTTACTGAAGGGTGGATCAACTCATGTAGGAAGTTCACAAGTTTTAAGATTGGCGCTAGAGAGAGCTTTTCCAAATTCAGATAATCCTGAAGCCTGGAAACAATTCCAAGAAGAAATCGGATCTAAATACACTGAATAGGAGTCGCACCTTTTTAGCTTCAAAAATTTCGTTTTTCTATTTGGTCCGTAGGGTAGGAGTCGAACCTACTTGGCACAGATTTACAGTCTGTTGCATCAACCGTTCTGCCACCTGCGGGTATTAATTCCCTTATATCCAAATGTTTCTGTCTGAGAATGACAATTTGGACATAAACACCTCAAATTTTCTAAGCTATTATTAAAGCTATCTCCATTTATATGATCAATCTCTAAATTTATATCTTTGCCTAACCATTTATCAATTACACATATAAAGCATTTATATTGTATACCAGATTCAATCAAAGCTCTCCTTAGTAGATGAGACTTCTGTCTCATTCCCACAATAAACACCTCTGCAGGAGATTTTCTTTTGTTAGAAATTTGACCTCTATTATGAGCTCTTCCT
>CXWK01002017.1_pt2 | contig 19502 bp, 20 predicted proteins | sample 590851 | NCBI WGS metagenome assembly CXWK01 (sample SAMEA3498364, study PRJEB10139) | wastewater metagenome | biome: wastewater treatment plant; material: activated sludge | place: Denmark | collected 2014-08-01 | reverse complement strand
CGCGCGGCCGGGGCCGATTCCCGCAATCTCGACACCGACCGCGAGCAGGTGCTCGTGGCCAACCCCGACCAGGTCGTCTTCGTCTTCTCCGTGCACAACCCCGCCTTCAACCCGCGCAAGCTCGACCGCTTCCTCGTCGTGGCCGAAATGAACGATCTGCCGACCGTCATCTGCGCCAATAAGGCCGATCTGGTCGATACGGCCGAAGCGCGCGAGATGTTCCGCCCCTATGAGGCCATCGGCTACCCGGTCATCCACACCAGCACCCTGACCGGCGAGGGCATCGATGAATTGCGCGAGCGATTGCGCGGCCGCATCTCCGTGCTGGCCGGGTCGTCGGGCGTGGGCAAGTCGAGCCTGCTCAACGCCGTGCAGGAAGGGCTGGGTTTGCGCGTGAAGCAGGTCAGCGACGCAACCGGCAAGGGGATGCACACCACGCGCCACGTCGAACTCATCCCGCTCGACATAGGCGGCTACGTGGCCGACACGCCCGGCATCCGCAGCCTGGCCGTGTTCAACCTGGAGCCGGGCGAACTGGACGCTTATTACCGGGAGATCGCGCCGCTGGTGGCCCAATGCCAGTTCAGCGACTGCACCCACACCCACGAGCCGGGCTGCGCCGTGGTGGCCGCGGTGCGAGACGGCCGCGTCTCCCCGGAACGGTATGACAGCTATTTGCGGTTGCGGGAAGAGATGGAGGAGTTGGAGGAGAAGCGGTTTTAAGGGTTTAGGCTGTTGTCACCCGTTGACCGACCCTTAGCTCTTTCGGCAAATTTATCACGATAGCGAAAGATCAAAATGGCGGCCCATGCAGCTCATACCTTCCCAATGCGACCGTGGCCGTTCACGCCGTGCCTTCCAATTTCAAAACGAGGGCGTTGGCGCTCCGGGCGATACGCTGCCGGTCCGCCTCGATTAACGCGCCGGCCCGGCTTTCTGCCTGGACGAGCAGGACGTGACGGCGTAACTGAAGGCGCATCTCGGGCGACTTGACATCCTTGCCGATCTCGTCGATCACCTCCAGCATATGCAGCAAAACAGCCGCGTTGTCGCAACTGGCATGGCGCAGCATGTCGAAGGCCGCGACAAGCAACTCTTCGAAAGAAAAAGGTTCAAATACAAGGCGGAGTTGGCCTGTTTGGTCGTAGGTATTGAGATTCTCCCCGCCCTGTTGGGCGAAAAGCGACAGCCCATTACCGATATGGTCCAGGCAAGTCATGGCTGTGAAGGGGTCATTGATGGCCGGTGACATGGCGCGCACCGCCATTTCGACCAGCTGGTTGACCGCGCATTCGACGTCCTGGGTGGGCGTTCGCTGGTTGCCGATCCGGATGGCGCGGTGCAGTTGCTTCTCAAGCCGCTCGTTTAACCTGTTTGCCGGCCAGACCCGAGCGACGACCCGACCGTGCCACACATAATCCCCCGGCTTGTGCAGCAGGCGGATGACCAGGTCATTTTCCTGCGCGAGGGTCAACAGGATTTCAGGATCGAGGGTCTGGATGTAACCAACGTCTTTGGCCCTAATGGAATAGGCTTCCGCCTCATCCATAGCGATCCGCACAGCCTCAGTGGAATATGACCGGTTATCGTTTGAACTGACTTCATCCTGATTCTCCAACCCCACTACATCCAATAACTCCGCGCCGGCCGCGGCAGCGATGTTAGGTGCTTGCAGCATGGTGCTGATATGCTGGACCAGCAAGATCAGGGTTCCAAAAGTGGCCATCATCAGGACCAATCCGACTGTCGCCGTGATTTGGGGGCCTTCAGGCTCAATATCGGCTGGTAAAATTGTCATGGCCGCGGCGATGCCATAGACAAACGTGCCCACAAACATAGCCAGAACGAGCTGGGTCGTGCGCTCGCCCAGGAAAACGCGCAACAAGCGGGAGCCATATTGAGCGGCGACAGTCGAAAGGGGCAAGGTCAGCAGCGTGAAGACTACGCCGGCGGTCGCTAGAACCGTCGTGGCGATAGATATCAGCATCGCGCGCAGTTCGTCCGGGCTTCCGGAAATAACCAGGCGGCTGGTCTCCAGGAGTTCGTTCGGCACCTGCCTGTCCAGCCCATACATCAGCCACGCCAGCGGAACGGCGATCAGCGCCATGATCGCCGGCGCAAACCAGAAGCTGACCCTCAGGTTATCCCAGGTGGCTCGGGCCGTAACCCGGCGCATGGCTCGCGTCCTCATGGGGTTCCTCACTTACTCTCCGCTTCTAGTGGCTGGACACCCCGGCTACGCAACAGGTAATATCCACTGACCGCGAACACCCAGCTGGGGAAGATCAGGGACACCCACAGGGAATAACCGATACTCACCAGCAACACCAACGCCAGGGCATAGGTAACGAAGGCCCAGCCGCGGTGCATCAAGCCGGTGCGAATCCAGATAGTGCTCAGAGAAATCATGAACACGCCCGCCATGCGGACGGCATACACGTTGATGATGTGAAACATCACCTCGCGGCCATAGGTGAATACGCCGCTTTCGATGATGGCCCTGGGCGCAACCGCATAACTGGTCAGCAACCCGCCGGCCATTGCCGCGCCGGCGAAAGTCAGGGCCAGGAAAAGTAAGCCACTGCCCAGGAAAACGGTGGCGAAGAATCGATCCTCCACGTTGCCCAGGCGGTCACGAATGACGCCGATAAACCATAGAAACGCGATCCCGGCATAAGGCACAAGGTTCAGCGCCAAATCAACAGCCCTGGCATTGGTCTCCAGCCAGGCGCCGCCGTCGGCTGTGGAGTCAGCGGGTATGGCGAGGCGGATGAGCACCAGACCGGTCCCATAGAGGATGGCGAAGAGTATTCCGGCAACGGCCGCGGCCCGCGGGGTTGTTAGAGATTTACTCTTCAAAAGTCTTTCTGGCTCGCTCATGGCTTTGCTCGGATCCTGATTGTCGCCTTTACGACCCTGATGAGAATTGCGCCTCATATGCCTGCACGGCCGCGCGAACTGTCAGGTATATATTTTCCTTCCCCAAGCGCTTGGTCAGGCCTGCCAGGTGTAACATCTTGCGCAGGGGTTCGTTCGGCCGCGCGATCCATAATTCGATACCCATTCGCTCCAGGTCCGCGTCCAGATTTTCCAGTGCCTCGGCCGCCGTCGAATCGAAATCGCTGATGGCCTCCGCATCGAGAATGACGCATTTTAAATCCGCGCCCGCTAGATCTACTAGATCGCTCACCCTCTGGGAAAAGTACGAGGCATTAGCAAAAACGAGTGGGGCATCAAAACGATAGACGATCAGGCCTGGTTCGGTCATGACCGTCCCTTCGCCGGCGACTTCGCGATAAACCACCCCTCCACCCGCTTCGACGTCGTCCAGCAACGCGTCATGGGGTCTGGAAATATGGAAAATGACGTTAATCAGGGACAGCGTTACCGCGATGAGAATGCCCTGCAAGACGCCAAGCGCGAGGACGCCGACCATGGTCGCCACGGCCAGCCAGGCTTCCGCCGGGCGAATGTGGCGCAGGAAGCGGAAAGCCGGTATATCGATCAGCCCCAGCGTGGCGACGATGATGATCGCGCCCAGAATGACGGTGGGGAGCGGCTCCAGCAAGGGCGTTAAGAAAAGCAGGAAGATCACCGTCAAAGCCGCGGCGAGCAGCCCGACAAGCTGTGTCTTGCCGCCCATTTGGTCTACGACAGTTGTGCGCGAGCCGCTGGTTGCCGCCGGGAACCCCTGTAATAGGCCGGCACCGATATTAGCCATACCAATGGCGATGAATTCCTGGTTGGCATCGATCTTCTGACCGTGTTTTGAGGCAAATACGCGGGCGGTGAGAATTTCGTCGGCGTAGATGAGGATGGTGAGCGCCAGGGCAGCCGGCAGAAGCGCTATGATGTCCTGCCAGCTTACACTGGGGATCGCCAGAGACGGCAAACCGGCCGGCACCGCGCCGACGACGGCCACGCCTCTGGCGGCGAGTTCGAACACGATCGAGGCGATAATCCCAAGACCCACGACGATTAATGGGCCAGGCAGGGCGCGATTGACTCGCCGGATGATAAACAAGATAGTCATGGCAACGAGCCCAAGCGCCACTGTCAGCATGTTCCACTCATCGAAGCGGCTCAACACTTCAATGACTTGTCGAAGGAAATAATCACTCTCGACCTTGATGCCGACCATCTTGCCCAATTGGCTGCCGATGACGATGAGGGATGTGCCGGTGATGTAGCCAATCAGGATCGGTTTGGACAGAAAATCGGTGATAAAACCGAGTTTTAAGAGGCCGCCCAGAACGGATACTAGTCCGACGAGAATGGCCGCCAGAGCCGCCAGGGCCGCATACCGGGCGGGGTCACCGGCGGCGAGCGGCGCTACCGCAGTGGCGACGAGAATGGAGGTGGTTGCTTCCGGCCCGGTGATGAGCTGTCGGGACGTGCCGAACAGGGCGTACATCACCATGGCCGCCAAGGCGACGTACAACCCGGCCACCGGCGTGACCCCGGCCAGATCGCCGTAGGCCATCGCCGACGGCACGAGCACCGCGAAGACCGTGACCGCCACAACGAGTTCGGTGCGGATCAGCGCGGGATTCAGGTCTTTAAAGAGAGCGAGGCCGGGAATGAGTCGGGTAATTCCCGTTGGTGGAGATTCTTGGTTCATTAAATAGTTCCTACTTCGAGGCTACGATGCCAGCGTATCGGTGGTCGCGGCAGCGGCCGCGCGCCGGGCGTTCCGCAGCGCCAGCAACGCGGTTAGCAAGGCGCTGACCACCACGGCAATGGCGATCACCGCGCCGGTTTCCTTCTGCACGAGGGCCGAGGTAAAGAGCGCCGCGAAGAGAGGCGCTTTTAGGGCCGCGACGAGCGCCCCGGCCATCGTCGCCGCGACGGCGACCGGCACTGGAACGCCGGGAAAGAGCAGGCTCACCGCCAGACCCAGGGCCACACCGGCAAACATAATGGGGAAGATGTAGCCGCCTTTCCAGCCGGTTGAGAGCAACAGAGAAGTGGCGAAGAGTTTAGCGAAGGCCATCACGATCAACATCGCGACGCCTATCTCGGCCGAACGGGCGATTAACTCAACTGTTTCAGCTTCACCGGAGAACAATGTAAGCGGCAGGAACGCGCCGATAAGCCCCATGCCCAGGCCGCCGATCAACCCGCGCAGGACCACGCGGGACTTCATGAATTCAAACGCCCCTTTCAAGCGTTGGAGTGAAATCATGAACAGCAGGCCAACCGCCCCGCCGATCAGTCCCAGCGGCACAGCATAGAACAGATCCGTCAGGCGCGGATCATAGGCGGGGAACCGGTAGAGCGTCTCAAAGAATGTCCCGCTCAGCAAGACAAACACGATCGTCGCGACACCCGATGACAGCAGACTCGGAAACAGCACCCAGAAATATGCCATCCTACCGCCAGTTCCCCCTTGCGCCGATTCCAATCCCAAAATCGCGCCACCGAACGGTGACGTAATGAAGGCCGCGAGCATGCCGCTGATGCCGGAATAACCCAGCGTGCGCGTTTCCTGTTCATTTAGCTTGAGTTTGTCCGCCATGAGCGTGCCGATGCCGCCGGAGGCGTCGGCCAGCGGCGCTTCGGGGCCGAGGCTGCCGCCGGCGATGAGCGATACGAAAGCCGTGATGATGATGCCGGGCGCGTTGCGATAGTCAAAGCGCCCGGTCCGGCCGAACTCCTGCATGACTTCGGCGAAGATGCCGGTGTGGTCGCCGAAAACCTTTACCAATAACCCGACCAGCAGGCCGCCGAGGGTGCAGACTAGGATAGTAAAGAGACGCGGGTCCATGTTCAGCGCCAGGGCCGCTTCTTCCCACAATAAATGTGTCCCTTGATGAACGAGGGCGACGAATGCAAAGGTGACCAAGGCTGTGATCAAGCCCAACAGGGCGACCAGAGCCAAGAGCTTAATGTAGGGGCCGGGTCTGGCTTGTGGATCTATCATGATAACAACTCCTCATCGTCGAATTCAGGTTAACTCTCCGTAGCTGTCACATCGTTCGCTGCATCGGTCGATTCATTGCCCATGATCCGGGCCAGCCATTGGGTGCTTTCATTGCCCTGGAAGACCAGGACCAGCAAAACCGTGATGGGCATGGACAGCAAAGCCCCGACCGGGCCTAACAACCAGGCCCAGAAGAAGAAGGAGACGAACACAACGGTGGGCGATAGTTGCAGGCGCTTGCCGGTATAGCTCGGTTCCAGGACGTTCTCGATCAGCATATTTAGAGCAGTAATGCCGATGACGATGATCGCCGCCTGTGGCCAGCCGAACTCGGCCAGCGCCAGGATGGCTGGTGGAATCATGGCCGTGGCCAGGCCAATATAGGGGATGTAGCTTAGAAAGAAAGCGACTACGCCCCATAAGGGAGCATAATCCACGCCCAAGACCAGGCAGAGCAGGGTCACGCCCACACCGGTGATCAGATTCAGCCGGGAACGAATGGCGAAATACTGAACGGCGGTCTGCGCGACCGTCGGCAGGTTGCTCAGCATCGGCCGCTCCTGAACCACATCGCTGCGGATAATCGCCAGGAACCGCTCAGATTCCAGCAGAAAGAAGGCCACGATCACGAGGCTTACCAACGCATTACTGGCGACATTCACGATTGCGCCGAGCAGGCCACCCACCACCGCTGCCGAGAGCGACGCGGCCTGCTCGGATAGAGCCGTGAGGTCCAGGCCGGCATTGGCCAGCGCCGCCGTGAGCTCGGACATCTGCGCGCTCAACTGCTCCGCGTACAGGTCCAGGCCGGACTGAAGGCGCTCAACGCTCACGAGGACCAGCAGGATCAACCCTATACCGGCGGCCAGGAGGAAGATGATCAATAAGAACAAGGCCAGGCCGCGCTTGACGCCTTTGCGTTGTAGCCAGCGGAAGGCCGGTAATGCCAGGGCGGCCAGAAAAAAGGCGAACAGGAGCGGCACCAGGATCGCGCTGGACAAGCGCAGCAAGAGGAGCACGAAACCCACGAGCGCAAAACTGGCCAGGCCGCTCATGATAGGCGAGATCGTGGAACCTTGTTTGTTCATGTTATTCCTGAACTCGGTGATGCGGCCGATCAAACCATAAAGCGTCAGCGCGGAGCCGTGCCGGGGTTAGTAAAGTTGGTAACCGGGAGCCCAAGGTCGGGCTCCCGGACGGTAACTCGATGCCTATTCCTGCGGGACAGGCTCCGCTTCGGCCGCAGCCACGGCCTCATCGACTACTTCTTCCGATACTTCGTAGGACTCGGCTGCCATGCCGCCCAGCTCGGTCAGCTTGGCGGTGACGGCTTCCACTTCATCAGCCTTCACCAGGACGCCGACGGCCGCTTTGCCGTCATTCAGATAGCCGTCGATTTTGGCCATCTGGTCCTTGGAGATACCCAATCCCTTGTGGAAGAGCGCGCCGATGACGCCGCCGCCGACGATGCCGCCCAGCAGGGAAATGCCGCCGGAAAGTACCGCGGCAATGACGCCCAGGATAGCGCCGACGCCGGTGTTGCGCTTGCCGACCTTATGGGTCTTGACCTTGCCATCTTTATCCTTGACCAGGATGCCAATCGCCCCCAGCTTGATCTCCTTCGTGGCTTTGTCCCACTGCTTCACGGCGTTGACAGCCTCGTCGGCCGCCCCTTCGTTTCCAAAATAAACCAGTACCAGTTGTTTTTTCGACATTTGAATCTCCTATCACTAAAGGTTTGCTGCATTGTTGCTCCGTTGTGTGTGGTGAAGCTTGCCACAGGGGGTGCCGTCACATATTGCGCGACGGCACCCGCCAGAGTTATCAGGCGTTTCGCTGTTGAAAGGCCCGGATAATCATAAAGAAACCACCGATGAACGCCCAGATAGCCGCGGCCCAGACCATCGCCAGCCCCGACCCCAGGCTCATGTAGTCGCCGATCAGGATGAAGCCGAAGATGATGCCGATGATGCCGAGCGCGCCAAGCCCCCAACCGCCGCCCTTGAAGGCCATGATCAGGGCGATCGTGCCTTGCATCAGGCCCCAGATGCCCAGGATGAGCACGAAGACGCGCGGCAAGGCGACGGCCGCCGCGATCGGATAGGACACGATATAGAAACCGGCCATGATGCTGATCAGGCCCATGAAGAGCTTCCAGCCCCAGCCGGTGTGGTCGGTGAACATATGCGCCAGGTCCAGAACGCCGCTGATGATCCAGTAGATACCCAGCAGGTTGACCAGCAGCAGGTAAGTCTCGATCCGGTCTTTAGCCGGGGCCCAGAGCAGGATCGCGCCGATGATGACCATGGCGATCCCCTGGATGAGCAGGAAGCCCCACGGCCGCGCTTTGGACTCAAGCGCAGTCGGCGATGATGAAGGCACGGGTGCAGTTGTAGTTGTCATGATTCGTTTCTCCTCTTAATAAAGATGACTAAATGGTTCTTAAACCCCACTGGTTCGGCACTGCGGTTAATGCTTACTCCCGTTACGTGGAATGGGCCTGGACAATTCACAACCGGGAGCGGCCGCAGTTTTCTCCGGTCCCGGTTAGATAATTCGCGATGCCCTTGGCCACATTATTTCGGCCGCACTAGAGGGATTTGAATGTCCCAAAAGCTTAACTGAACTTGATGCGCGCAGAGATAAGCCTCGCGAGTTAATCCATTAAATCAACCGCCCTCGACAAAAGTCTTGTGCAGCGCTTCTTGCATAGTTTGATCCATCCCCAACCCATCGGTAAAGTAACCCTGAATGCTACCAAAATGCACGCGCATCTCGTCGAGCGCCGCGCCGAGGTATTCCTCTTGCACCCCGAGGATGGGACGTAGCAATCCCGGATCGCCTCCTAAGGATTCGAAGTGATCGAATACGGGTTGCAGCGCGGGAAGAAGCTGTTCGTTGGTGAGCAGATATTCTTGCATGACCAGCTTGTCGGGCACGCCAAGTAAAGTCAGCAACGCCGCTGCAGCCCATCCGGTACGGTCCTTGCCGGTCGTACAGTGAAAGTAAGCCGGCCGGCGCGCTTCGTTTAACAGATCCGTAAAAAAGAGACGGTATCCGGCGAGCGCGCTCGGCAGAGATACGATCTGGCGATATGCACCTTCAAATAATGCTACCGCTTTGCCGTCACCCAGCATTTCGGCCGCAGCCTTGGGATCGGATAAGGCCTTCATCAGCTGGGCAGGCGCCGCGCCGGAGGCGTCTTTCAGAACGTCCACAACGATGTACTCAGTGCCCGTCAGTTCGTCATCGGGCTGCTGATCGCGCTCAGCCTCCGTTCGAAAGTCATAAATCGAGCGGATGTCCAGATTGGCTAAAGCGATCAAATCTTCGGGCTGTAGATCGTTAAGCTCGGTGCCGCGAAATAAGAGACCTGAACGAACACGGCCGTCGTTCTGTGTCGGCCACCCACCCAGGTCGCGCAGATTTGGCACGGATTGGGTTTTAATGCTTGCGCCCGGCTGTGGGAGACTCAATGATTTTTCAGGCATGGTATTATGCTCCTTGGTAGTAATGAATGTTCCCCGCGAGGGGTTTGCCCTCGTGGGGAACACTGGATGGCTTACTGTCGCCTCATGGCGATCTTCATGGCGGATTCCGTATCCTGGATTAGCTCGCCGGACAGGTCCATAGTGACCCGTTTGAGCGTCCCGGTGAAACGGTACGCATCATTGTAGTAATCCGGCGCCACGCGGTCGCCGCCGTCATAGCCGCAAGTCAGACCTTCCGTTCCCCACAGGTTCAGGACCGAGAAGGGCATGTCGATTTGGGCAACCAGCTTGCGGTTGATGTAGAGCTGGCCGCGGGCAGGCACCCCTTTACCCTGGGCGGGGTCGGGCTTGCCGGTCGGTTCAAACTCATAGCGCAGCTCGACTTCACCTTCCGGAATCGTTTCGCCGGAATGCAGCCAGAACCTGTCCCGGCCCAGGTGGTTATAAAGGAAGTGAAGCTTTTGATCCTTAATGAAGAGGCTGTAGCCGCCGGTGTTCCCGCCCTGGGCCAGCAGCACACCCTCCGCGCTACCCGGTGGAATCACCACTTCGGCGGTGATGCTCCAGGGCCGGTTGTAGGTCTTGGGTGAGGCGGTGAAGGGAACCGGTGACCCACCGGGGTAAAAGACAACCTTGTCCCTCGGGCCGGCGATGGCCGGTCGTTCCACGTTAAGCCTCTGCAGGGCGCTACCATCGATAGGTAACACCTGGTACTTGCCCGCCTCGGCCCACCAACGGCCGATCATTTCGATCAACTTGTCGCGATGATCGCCGGCCAGGTTGTGGCATTCCGAGTAGTCTTCGTTCAGGTTGTACAGTTCCCAGTCGTGTGTCTCAATGTCCAGTAGCACCTGGTTGTCGATAGGTGTTCCGAACCGACGATCCTTCTTGGCAGCCTCGTTGAAGCTAGTGCCCGGCCAGGGGCAGACCGCCCGCCAGCCGTCGTGGTAGATGGCGCGGTGGCCGAACATCTCGAAGTACTGGGTGTGGTGGTTGCTCGGCGCAGCCGATTCGTTGAAAGTGTGGGCGAAGCTAATCCCGTCGATGGGTGCCTGACTGACGCCGCGAATGCTCTCCGGCGCTTCGATACCCAGGGCTTCTAAAACCGTCGGCACCATATCGATGGCGTGGGTGTAATGCGGTCGCATCTCGCCGCGGGCTTTTATACCCTTGGGCCATGAGACGATGAACGCATCGGTGGTGCCCCCGCGGTACGTCTCGCGCTTCCAGCGGCGGAATGGCGTGTTCCCGGCGTTCGCCCAACCCCAGGGGTAGTGGTTGTTGGTTTCGACGCCGCCCAGCTTATCGAGCATCTTGAGGTTGTCTTCGAGTGACTCAGCGACGTTATTGAAGAAGAACATCTCGTTGAGCGAGCCGACCGGCCCGCCTTCAGAGCTGGCGCCGTTGTCAGAGATGACCATGATCAACGTGTTGTCCAGTTCGCCGATCTCGCGCAGGAAATCGAGGATGCGGCCGAAATGATGATCGGTATAGCTGAGGAAACCGGCGTAAACCTCCATGTAGCGGGCATATAACCGCCTGGTATCGGCCGGGAGCGTGTCCCAAACGGGCACATCGGGATCGTGCGCCGACAGCTCGGTGCCGGGCGGAATGATGCCCATGTCAAGCTGGCGTTGATGGACGACCTCGCGGTATTTGTCCCAGCCCATATCGAACTGGCCCTTGTACTTGTCGGCCCACTCCTTCGGAACGTGGTGCGGCGCGTGGCCGGCCCCGGTAGCGTAATACAGATAGAAAGGCTTATCGGGTGCGGTGATGTGGGCGTCCTGGATGAACTCGATAGCTTTGTCGGCCAGGTCGCTGCTTAGGTGATAACCCTCATCCGGCTGCCTGGGCTGCTCGACGGTATGGTTGTCGTAGGTCAGCTCCGGGAACCACTGGTTGGTTTCGCCGCCCAGGAAACCATAGTAACGTTCGAAGCCGCGGCCGAGCGGCCAGCGGTCATAGGGGCCGGCGGCCGTCGTGTGCTCGGGGGGTGTCAGGTGCCACTTGCCGATACAGAAAGTGTTGTAACCTTTTTGCTGCAGCATCTCGCTGATCATGCCCCGGTTGAAAGGCAGAATGCCGTTGTAGCCGGGGTAGCCGGTAGAAGTCTCGGTTATTGATGCCAGCCCGAGCGAGTGGTGATTGCGCCCGGTCAGAATACACCCGCGTGAGGGCGAGCACAACGCGGTGGTGTGCATGTTGGTATAGCGCAGGCCGTTCTCTGCCAGGCTATCGAGGACAGGTGTCTCAACCAACCCGCCGAATACCGATAACTGCCCGTACCCGACGTCATCCAGCACGAAGAAAAGCACGTTAGGCGCACCTTCCGGGGGGCGCGGCGCATCCGGCCAGGCCGGGGACGATTCCTCGGTCGTGCGGCCGATGACCCCGGTGAAGGGGGTTCCATCTTTGTAAGTCTTGATAGCCATTTTTTCTCCTACGCATATATGTCGGACGAAAGTTGCGGGCGGTGCCGGGTCGCGAGATCGAGGCATAAATTCATATAACCTGACCCGCATACAGTAAGCCTCGATCTCTTTAGCCTATCCAATTACTACGGTGCCGCGCCGCCGTTGCTGAACAGCATCTGCTGGGCGCCCCCCGCTGTCTGTAGGTTCAGGCCCCCAGCGCCGTCCGGACCACCGGCGGCAACTTCATCGAGCAGGTTCAGGAATTGTTGGTCCATGGAACCTATATCACAAGCCGCCATGACATCAGGCGTCACTGAGACAGTGAAGCCATTTTGCTGCGAATAGGTTCCAGAGAACGTATTGCAGTCGGCCTGGCCGGTCGTTGTCCCGTCGGTATTGAAGACAATGGTGTATTTACTCGGATCATCCACTCTCATGGACGTGCCGGCCGCAACGTCGTTCAGCGTTTGCCAATTCCAGACGATACCCGTGATGGTATTACCATCGGCCGGGGCCGCGGCCGTTGCCGGCGTTTCGGGCGTGTCCGTCGAGGTGCAGGCCACCGCGAGCAACCCTACCAATAAGACTGCTAAAACAACCGCGAAAAATCTGGTTTTCATTGCGCATAGCTCCTCTTGGAAGCCTCATGAGGCCGGAGTCATTCAAACCGGTGACCGGAGTGGTTGTCGCCATCGGCCCCATGATTCATTAAATCAGACACATTATTTCTAGGATATCGTTGCCGGCATCTCGTCCTTGGGGATACCCGGAATGGAATTCCGATTCTGGGCTATTTGCCCCCACTTCATGATGTCCAGCAGGACGCCCATGATGATCCACATCCAGTCCCATCCGGCGATGCCGGCGGGGCTCCAGGTGAGCAGGTACATGATGGTGGTATACGGGGCCACCAACGTGCCCAGCAACGGCCAAAACCAGTTTCCGCTCCAGACGACATCCCAGCGCTCGCTGAAGAGCCAGGCCAGGATGAGCATCACTCGGGGAGCGACCACGATCGCTAATGATAAGAAGCAACCAAGAATGAACATGCTAAACCTCCAAAGCATTCAGGGTGGGGCCGGATTGCCGGATAGTCCCACGCTCGAAGTTTATTCGCCGCCTGGGTTCAGGTCAGGACCGGCAGTTGACGGCCTGAACCCACTGCCGGGCGGCGTATCGGGTAAAAGCCTATTAACCGAGCAGTTTCGCTTTCTGGGACGCGAACTCCTCATCCGTGAGAATCCCCTGCGCGTGGAGCGCGCCCAGGCGCTCCAGCTGGGTAATAACATCCTCTTCCGGCGCCGGGGCTGCTACCTCGACGTACTGCACCTCGGCCGGCGGGGGCGCAGCCTGCGTCGCCGCCTGTGAATAAGCGGCGGCGTTCTTATTCGCCTGCCGGCGGTTAACTGCATTTCGGGTGGCGGTCGCGGTGCCAACCACGGCCGCAGTCCTGGCCATTCCACGCATTAATCCTGGCATTGTATATCTCCTTATAAGTCTGATTAGAGCGAGGCGAAAGCCTCATCTACAACTGGCGCCGGCACGCGGAAATTCGCGGCCACTTCGACACCTGCCTCATCCAGCACGTTCATCAGGTCAACGGCCCAGGTGTGTTCGATGGCCAAAGCCACGACGGCCGAGTCGGGGACCATCCCTTCCCACAGCGTCTCGGCATCATCGGAATCAAAAAGACCCCGNNCACTCGCCGGACTCCGCCTTGAACAAAACCATCGCGTCGAGCACCCGGATCGTCCCGGTCGCCGTCTGCCGTTTTAGTTCCTTCATGATGCTACCGTCGAAGTGCGGCGATCCGAACGCCAGCACAACTACATCTACCGGCCCACGCTTTATCATTTCTCTATACCTCCACAAAATTAGACTTTTTCACTCTTTGAATGAACGGCTGCCTCAACCTTTCCGGTAGTTTCAACCGTCCCTGCGATCGGACTATTCACATCCGTCAACGGCGCTAGACGCGCTCCGTCTGCTCGATCGCGTTACTCAATTGGGCGGCAGCCGCTTCCAGTTGCGCCCGCTCGTCGCCTTCAGTTCGTACGAGCATTTCGCTCACAACTAGCTGCAAGCGTTTCAATACATCAGTAGACAGGCCGATTAATTTCGACGCGTCCGCATCCATCGAGCCGAGGTGAAACAATGCCCCTTCCAACACGCGGTTGTAGATATTCTCCGCGCCAATCGCCTCGGTTACGCCGCTGCGATCCAACAGGGCGCGCACCGGCGGACGCACGCGGGCGAGCATTAACTGGACGCCCGCCGCGTCCAGGTCGGCCTCCAGTTCTTCGAGCATGTCGGCGCTGGGTACATCGATCTCGTTGGTCAGTTCCAGGTCCAGGATTACGCTTTTCACCGGTTCCGCGCTGGCGGCCAGGCGGTTGGTTATCTGGGTGCGCACCGTGTCGGCGTTGGCGAAGAAAAGGCTTTCCTCCGGGGCAAAAATCAGCAACCCGCTGATGGGCTTGGCGTCTGAATCGGGCCCCATTTCCTCGAAGATCAGCTTTTCGCGACCCAACCCCAACTCGCTCACGCGTCCCTGGCTTGCCCGCCAGACGAGGGCCAGGAGCGAGAGCACGACCGCCAGCAGCAAGGCCCACAGCGCCTCTTCGAAGGTCAGCACGCCCAGAAAGGTGACCAGCGCCAGGATGAAGTCCAGCCGCCGCAGCCTGTAGAACCGCAGCATCTCTTGCCATTTGAACATGCCGGATACGGCCACGATCACGATGGCTCCCAGCGTGGCCTCGGGCAAGTTGGTAAAGAGCGGCGTTAGGAACAACGCCACAATAATGGTCAGACCAGCGGCTATGATGCCCGACATTTGCGTCTTGGCGCCGGCGGCATCGTTAGCCGCCGATTTGGACAGGCTGGACCCCATGGGAAAGCCATGGAACAGGCCGGCGCCGATATTGGCCGCGCCAATAGCTATCAGTTCCTGGTCTGGGCTAATGGCATAGCGATGTTTCGTGGCAAAGCTCCGCGCCGGGCCGATTGCCTCGGCAAAGACCACCAGCGAGAGCGCCAGCGCGCCGGGAATCAGCGAGAGCCACTGGTCGAGCGCGATATTTGGCAGCGCGGGACCTGACAAACCAGCCGGGATCTCGCCGATGACGTGGACGCCGCGCTCCGCCAGCCCCAAGACCGATGCTATGACTATGCCGTAGATCATCACCACCAGGGCGGCCGGTATCTTGTGGAAGTAATGCTCCATCAACAGCATGAGGACAAGCGTGCTGAGGCCGACTGCCAGCGTAAGGAGGTGCGTCTCAGGCAGGTGAATCACCAGGTCGTAGAGCCGCTCCCACACATTGCCGGACCCGGATTCGATGCCGAATATCTTGGGCAGTTGCTTGACGATGATGACCACGGCCAGGCCGGAGACGAAGCCGGCCAGCACCGAGGATGAAAAGAACTGCGCGATGCGTCCCAGATGCAGAATGCCGGCCAGGACGGACACAAGGCCCGCGGTGATGGCCAGGGCGGTGGTGAGGATGATGAACTCGCTCGTTTCGGGCGGCGCCAGGGCCGAGATGATCGAATACGACATCACCGCCTGGACAGAAGAGACCACGACGACCAGCTGGCGCGAGGTGCCGAAGATGGCGTAGAGCAACAAGGCGACCGGCGCGGCGTAGAAAATGACCTCCGGCGGCATGCCGGCCAATTCAGCATAGGCCATGCCTTCCGGCACCAGCAGGGCCGTGATCGTAATGCCCGCTATCAAATCGGTGCGCAGCCATTTGCGATCGTATCCGGGTAGCCAGGACAGGATCGGAAATAAGCGCGATGTTCGACTGGAAGTGGTTGAAAGTGTCATCCGTATAAACCCAAATTTGTCTGCGAAGCCTTCCTCCGGGCGGTCTGGTTTTTTCTGCCAACGCTATTCCCCGCCGCCTGGAGGGTCAGATTGAACAAATCGTTCTTGCCGCTCGACACACTTCTGATTCATTAACAGTCTACATGGGAACTATGCCGGCCTCGAGCACCAAAATGGTGGATAAATGGTGTAGGTGCATGGGAAAGCAAAATAAAAGGCCCAGCCCATGTGGGCTGGGCCACGGATATCGATTCGCTGTAAGTGAATAAGGTTATCGCCAATTCCCCAGGTCACTGAAGGCGCTCGCCGCCGGATTGGTGGGGCACGGTGTGGCGACCTCATTAAGCTGTGGGCGACCCCGCGACCGCATCAGCCGCGGCCGGTGGCGCCTCCGGCTGGATACGGCTGCCCAATCGCTTCGCCAGCGGCAGCAGGATCAACGGGATCAGGATGGCCGCCACCAGCGTGAAGGTGACGGTATCCGTGCCGCCGAAGTTTTGCAGCGCCACGACGAGCGCGGCCGTCACATTGCGCTGGGCCGTGCCCAGGCCCGTAACATTGCGAATGCCCGGGTCGCGGCCGCCGATCACAAAGCCGATTGCCAAGCTACCGGCGATGAAGAGCAGGATGGCCAGGAAGCCGCGGGTGCCGATCAGGCTGATGACATTGGAAGCATTCAGCCCCAACCCGACCACCAGCAGGACCATGATGCCCAGGCTGCCGACCTTGTTCATGAACGGCGCCCAGTGGGCGGCCGTGTCGGATGAGTGCGACCTGACAAACAAGCCGAGAATCAGGGGGATCAGCATCAGCACGATCAGCGATTTGGCGATATCCCAGGGATTCACCTCCACGCCGGTCAGCAACAGCGGCAGCACGATGGGCAGGAAAAAGACGGTGATGACCATCAGGAGGGTCATCACCCCGACGGCGAGGGCCAGATTGGCCTTGGCGCCGCGCGCCTCCAGCACCAGGAAAGGCGCGCCCGCTGAACAGGCGATGATAATCAGCCCGATCTTGAGCGGATCGCTGAGCGGGAGGACCAGCGTGATGAGATAGGCCAGAAGCGGCACCAGGATAAAGTTTGCCAGGAGCACCAGCACAACCAGGCGCATATTCTTTAAGGGTTGGGTGATTTGGGCCAGGGTCAGTCCCAGGCCCATCCCCAGCATGCTGGCCACGATGCCGAGCAGGCCGGAAATCTGGGCGATGATCGCGAGAAATTCATTAGCAGTCATGATTCAACCTCCGATGCAAAAAACATTGAGCCTTCCTGAATGCCGTACGCGCCTAATCGGGCGCGTACGGCGGTCAGACATAGATTAGACGTCGAGGGTGCTGCGGAGTTTCTCCAGCTCTTCACCCGTAGGAATCCACACCTTCGCCGGATCGAGATTATAGGTCCAGGGGACAGAGTTCTTCCAGCCGTTCTTCATCCGCTTGCCGTGGAAGACGCTTTCGGGGTCATCGACTGTGTCGCCTTCAAAGCCGTCGATGATGTTGTACATGTTGGTAAAGCCTGCTTTGGCCAGCATGTTGATGGCGAAGGCGCTGCGGCCGCCAGAGCGGCACATGGCCACAATCGTGTCGTCGGGCGCGAATACCGCCTTGACGTGATCGATGAAATCGGGATTCATCTCAAAGCCGTACTTCCGCCGGTCCTCGTGCCATTCATATTTGGGAAAGGCTACCGGGATATTGACCGCGCCTTCGGCGTGGCCGAGAAAGACGTACTCTTCGACCATGCGCACATCGAGGACCTTGACCCGCTCCGGGTCGGCCTTCCACATCTCATAGGCCTCTTTGGCCGTCACGTACTGCCCGAGGGATGTTTGCTTGCCCTGAGGCACCTGAATGCCAGCGTGGATGATTGTTGCTTCGTTCGTAGTCATGGAAATCTTCTCCCTCATTGATTAAAAATGGTTCATACCCGGTTCTAGCTTGTAAGATTCACGGCAAGATAAGCCAGCTCCAGACGAATTGCTAATGAAAACATCGCCCTGTTTACACTTCGATCTTTACGCATCATGGAATATGTAGTCATTCCCTTTTCGCCTGTTGCCATCGCGTTTCTCAGATTGCGTATCCTTTGCGTTAAAAGTCAGGATCGGGAAACACAGGCTCTCGGCCTTCAGTGAAGGCAAGGATGCCGTCGACGCGGTCGTGATGGACAACCGAACGCCAGTGCTCGTCCATCATGATTGCAATGGCTTGTTCTACCGGCTCACCCTGTCCATTCTGAACAGCACGCTTGACCGACTGCACCGCCGTTGGCGAGTTATTCGCAATCTTGTCGGCTATGCTCAGCACCGCGCCCATCAGTTCGGATACAGGGTGTATCTCATTAACCATGCCAAGCCGGTACGCCTCCTGGGCGGTGATGGATTCGCCCGTCATAAGCATCTGCATCGCTTTTCCCGGAGGAAGCACCCGCGGAAGGAAGACCGGAGAGCCGCCGCCCGCGCTCAGGCCGACCATTGCTTCGGGCTGACCAAACAAGGCGTCGTCGGACGCGATGATAAAGTCCGTGCTGATGGCGATTTCGCAGCCGCCGCCGTACGCCATGCCATGAACGGCCGCAATGATGGGGCGACGTAACTGGCGAAGAGTGTAGAGAACGCGGTCAAAGACCTGACGCTGGCGCAACCATTCTTCCTTTGTCATTTGCTTGCGCTGGTAAAGGTCACCGCCAACTGAAAATGCCCTGTCGCCGGCCCCGGTAAGAATGGCGACGCGCACCGAGGGACGAGCGGCGACAGTCTCAAGAATCTCTATCAGCTGAGCCGCCAGTTCCGTTGTAATGGCGTTGTCGGCATGTGGACGATTAAGCGTAATGAGAGCCACGCGCCCATCGGAAACGTAATCGACAAGCACAAGCTGCTCCGGTTCTGGAACATCATCCGGCTGGCGATAGCCGAGTCTCTGCATTCGTGTTTGTGTACTGTCTGTCATTCTCTTTCTCGTCTCCCTTGCTTTTCGTCCGCTCGAGACGGTTCACTCAGATCCATGTCACTTGCAGTGGATTGCGAACAGGGATGCGGTGATACTTTTCCGCCGGATATCCAATCACGCACGTGGCATGCGTTATAAAGCCTTCCTGACTTCAAATGTTTTATGGTGTTGGCTGCACATTGTTTTAAACTTCAATTTCAGCCAGAAGCGTCTCGCAGGCCACGGTTTCACCCTCTTGGACGAGGATGCGGGCTAATATTCCGGTACCGGGAGCCGGGATGTCGGTGGTCGACTTGATCGTTTCTATCTCAAGTAATGGCTCCCCTTGCTGAACAGGATCGCCTTCCTTCCTGTACCAGCGGGTCACCGTGCCATCGGTCACATAATGGCTGAGGTGTGGCATGGTAATCGCTAGTAGGCTCAAATCGTCACCCCGAGTTGGCTGGGCGGCACTGCCGCCCAGCCAACTCAAAAGGTCTTTCCTAGCCCAGCCGGGCCGTCATCGCCTCTTCCAGCGTGGTCGGCTGAGGCAGCCGGGCCATGCTGCGCTTCTTCCACTCTTCCTCGAGCAGTTCCGCGGCCACCTTCTCCAGGAATTCCGGCGCGGCCCACTCGAACACGTCAAAGTCATTCTCGATGTAGCCGTGGCTCAGCATGAAGTCCTTGTTGATCTGCAGGGCTTCCAGGTTGTAGGGCGACAGGGTGGGCACCATGTCGACGCGCCGGATGTTTTCAAAGGTATCTTCGACATCCAGGTAGTAGGTCTGCTTGTCCAGGATGGCCGCAGCGGCGTGTTTGTGCTCGTTGGCCCAGCGGCCGACCTTGATGAGGCCTTTCAGCAGGGCAACGATCAACTCGGGGTGCTCTTCGCAGGCGACGTCGCTGACCGT
>CXWK01005767.1_pt2 | contig 19503 bp, 8 predicted proteins | sample 590851 | NCBI WGS metagenome assembly CXWK01 (sample SAMEA3498364, study PRJEB10139) | wastewater metagenome | biome: wastewater treatment plant; material: activated sludge | place: Denmark | collected 2014-08-01 | reverse complement strand
CTGCGTATTCTGCGCGACCCTGTCCTGCAACGAATGATCCAAGGTGTGATCGTTACGATCACACCTTCGTCAACCCAAAGGGCAGGGGGTCCCCAGGAAATGCTCTGCCTGCCGCTTGACTACCTCAACGGTTGGCTCTTCGGCATTAGCGCCGACCGCGTTCGGCCAGAGCTGCGCGAGCGCATTGTCCGCTACCAAGAGCATTGCTACCGCGTCCTGGCCGAAGCCTTCCAAGAGGGTCGCCTGACTGTGGAAGACACCGACATCCTGGCCGGTGTCTCCCCCGAAACTGCCCAAGCGGTGCATCTGGCCCAGGCTATCCTTGCCTTAGCCCGCAACCAGGCCCTGATGGAGCAGCGCGCCAGCACGCGCTTCCAGCAGCTGGAAACCCGTCTAGAAACCATTGAGGATAGTCTAAATCAGCCAGGGCGCACCGTCAGCCAGGACCAGGCCAGCCAAATCAGCCAGGCGGTTAAGGCGGTTGCCCTGGCCCTGGGCAAGGCCAGCGGCCGTAATGAGTTCGGCGGTGTCTACGGAGAGTTCTACCGCAAGTTCGGCATCACCAGCTACAAGATGCTACCGGCGCGCCGCTTCGAGGAGGCCATGCGCTTCTTGACTGACTGGCATGGCGAAGTGACGGGACAGGGGGAACTGCCGTTCTAAATGAAGAACGCACCGTCATTTTCTATGATGACGAGTTGACGGCCGTGCTGGTTCGAGTGGGTGGAGAGGAGGATGTCTTCGTACCTGCTTGGCCGCTGTACGATTACCTGGGCGTAGATTGGTTGGCCCAATTTTGAGTGAAGTGTAGGCAACCGTTGCCGTTACGGCAACGGAACGAAAGGGCCTGCCGGGCGGGGTAAATGCGGGCAGGCCCTTTCAGTCGGCATACTAGCGAGCTATCTCAATGCCGTCGATCTTGAAGCCCGTGGGCAGGGTCGCCCCGGCCGCCAGCCAGCTCACCAGCGATGGGGTGTAGACGCTGGCCCCGCCGTTGGGCGTCAGCTTGACGATGCTCTTGTCGTTGCCCTTCACGCCTCCCAGGTTGAACGCGCCGACGATGGTGATGTAGTAGTCGCTGCTCTGGGGGTCGTCCCAGATTCCAGTGATGTCCTCCACGGCCATACCCGGCATCTTCGAGCCGTCAATAAGTAGCGTGATCTCAAAGGCGCCCGTACCCAGGTTGTAGACGAATACGTCCTCGTCGGCCGGCTTCAGGACGCCGCCGCCCGGCTTGGGCACGCTGGCCGCGCCGCCGGTCGACAGTAGCAACCGATTGTCCGCCACGTCGATGGCGTCGATCTTCTCACCGGCCGTCGTGAGGCCCTTGGGCTTGAGCTGAGCATACCAGCTATAAGTGCCCGTGCCCAGAGGGAAGACGCCAGGCGCGTTGGGCGTGAACTTGATGACGTCATAAGGTGTGACTGCACCCAGCCCAGCGATAGTCTGATTGGCGGCCAGTACGAACAATAGGCTGCCGTCGTCCAGGAACGTGAAGGCGCTGACGTTCTTGGTCAGCCCGTGGTTGGAGCCATCGAAGACCATCGTCCAACTGTTCGTGGATCGCGTATAGTGCAGCACGTCGGCCCCCTGGGCGGCGATGCCACCAATGGTGACGTTGGCGCTGGGACTGAGGTAGAAGACGTCTGGGAAGGGAGGAGCGGTTGTCACAGTGAAGTCTGCTGCGCTGGTAGCCGTGCCACCCGGTGTCGTCACGGCAAGCTTACCCGTTGTGGCCCCAGCCGGGACGAGGGCGGTGATCTGCGTGGCCGAGTTGACCGTGAACGAAGCGGCGTTGACGCCATTGAAGGTCACGGCCGTGGCCCCGTTGAAGGCCGTGCCGCTAATGGTCACCGAAGTGCCGGCCGGGCCGCTGGTCGGGCTAAAGCCGCTGATTGTGGGCGGCGGGATGATAGTGAAGTCGGCCGTACTGGTAGCCGTGCCGCCGAGGGTGGTGACGGCGATCTTGCCGGTCGTGGCACCAGTCGGGACGATGGCGGTGATCTCCGTTGCGGATACAATGTTGACCGCGACTGCAGGCGTGCCATTGAACGTAACGGAAGTGGTGTTGATCAGGTTTGTCCCGGAAATTGTGACCAGCGTTCCAATGGGGCCGGAACTTGGGCTGAACATGGTAATGTCGGGTCCGTCGCTAATGACCTCGATCTGAGCGTCCGGCGCGAAATAAGACATATTTCCAGCCATGACAACCGGTCTGAGGGTATAGGTGCCCGATGACAGGCCGGTTGGATCCCACGACCAGGTGATACTACCTTCCTCGCCCGGGGCAACGGTTGCGGCGCTCGACACCAACTTGCCGACCTCAATGCCTTGATCCAGTATGCTGATATTGGCCAGCAGATAGGCATCAAGCAGCCCCAGATTTCTAAAGCGAATGGCAATGGGGGCACCCTCTCCTGCGTAGGCCTGTGCAGGTACATCAAAACCGGTGATTTGGCCGTCCTCCACGGTGAATGTATTACCTCCTTGGGCTACCATTACATTCGCCTCGAACAGTCTCAATTCAGCGCTATACGTTCCGTGTGATAGGCTGGCGGGGATTGGAACGGCCAGCGTGGTTTCCTGACCGGCTCCTACCGTGAGCGAATCGACTTCCAATGCAACCACTGTTTCATTGTTCGAATCGACGACGGCGAGTAGTCCTGTCAGTTCACGCGCCTGGTCGGTGACGTTTTCGATGCGTGCTGAAGCTTCCACTGATTCGCCCGGTGTGTAGACGGGTTGGCTCAAATCGAACGACTTGATAACCACTGGCTGATCGGCGACGTATTCTAGTTGCAGTTCGGTATGGTTGTACAGAGTCAACTCGCGAGTATCCGAATTGTAGGTTCCTAGATAGACCGTGATCTCGACGGCCGTAAACTCCGGATGTTCGACAATCCGATAGCTGAAACGGTTTCCTGAAGGATAGACTCCAGTACCATCGAAAGGCATATAGCTGCTACTTGTATCATACGTCGTCTGTGGAAGCAGCGAGACCAAGTCGCGCGAACCGAGAGACTGGGCCGTTTCATTGTTTAGCGTGATGTTCGCGATAGTGCTCCCCTGAGGGAGAATGACCGTATGGACAACAAGTGGCAGTGCAGGCCACTCACTGTCAGCGATATTTTCAGCCTGGTCCATGGCTAGCAGGGTGTAACCGTCAAGATCCACGAGATTGTACGAACTGACATCGAAGGAATAGGTACGGGTCGTGACCGAGTCCACTGACTGGGGCGGCGAAGCTTCGATTTGGAAGTCATGGCCGGCATCGTGGTTCAAGGCCTGAGCCGAAGTTGGCGGAATTGAAGTAGATGCCCAGGGTAATCCGTAATACACGTACTCCAGCATGGTCTTGGCGCCGACAGGGTCTACTGGGTTGAAGTCAGCCTTGGCGCGTCGGAGCGCTTCGCCGAACGGAAGGGTTTGGCTGTTACCGGAAAGCAACAAGCTCAAGACGTCGCTGGTTAACTTCTCCCCACCAACCTGCCTTTCGGGTATCCGGTTAATAAAATGCGAGATACCTGTTGAGCCGATGATGCCCGCAGTTCCTTGATCGACCAGGTGATAGACGATCCCTTTTACTGTGCCGTCGGCATTCGTTGCTATCGGTACGGCCAAGTTGCACCCGGCGCTGACAAAAAGTGGATGGTTGACGTCAATTTCGCTGTCTTCGAGATCGACATTAGGGATACTCTGGCCGTTTCCACTCGCGACTGTCCACGGGTTCGCGTGTCCGCCAAAGAAGAACATTTGCCAATCTGTGCGCCAGACGTCGGCAAACTGCGCCGCGGTCCAACCATTGTTCTCGGTCAGGTCGGGATTCGATCCGCCAATTGTCGACACGTCGCGAGAATCCATTGCCGCCACTATTCTGTCGACGTCAATTCCCTCAATGGACGCGACGCCGCCGGCAAGAAGCGACCGCGTTCGGTTGTAGCCGTTAGAAATCAGGTAGCGCATCTGCGCCGCATTTCGGCCCGCAATCCGGCCGACGGCCATCTCCAGGTTGCCTTTCTCCCAATCCACCACCGCGCCGCCAATGTCGGCATACACGTTGTCGGTCAGAAAGTAGTTGTCATCGTAGGCATTCCAGAGCACGCCGTAGGGAGAGTTGCCACTTGCCCAGTGAGCGTCTTCACAAGCGTCCGCCTGGTATGAACAGGCATAACGATCATCATCGGCACGCCAGAACGGTAATATCTCGTCGCCGCCGACGAGCAAGAGATAGCGCGGTGGTGCGCTGGAGTCGTTTGCTCTCAACTGTGTGTACCATTGCTCAATCCGGCTGTCGATACTTTGGGCAACGACATTGGCCGCCGTTTCACTGGTTGTTGGATTCCAGTCGACCCCGTAACGATCGACGTAGAAAACCTCTCCCGATCGTTGCGTTGCCGCTCGATAGATCTCGCTCAGCAGCCCATCAACCTCCGCCCACTTCTCTCCTTGCCCATAGACTGCGAATAGACGTTCTCGATTGGTAACGAGGATCGCGTTACCCCTGTCAACGATTCTGAAACTCGCCTCATCGGCGCCAAAGATAAACGTCATCCCGGCCTGTTCGGCTACGGCTGTGACTGTTAAGTCCCCCAGGTCAGCTGAATCCGGTACCTGGAAGCGCCAGACGACTTCCTTGTGGAAGAGCGTCTGGTTGTCCAGGGCCATTTGGGTCAGGGCTGTTCCAACACGGTATTGTCCGCCGCCCAGGTTAACGTACTGGTTTTCCTGTCCGTAGCCGCGACTGCTATCGGCGTTGTCCCGGGTGAAGGTCAGCACCGGCGCGCCGAGGACGTCATTCGGCACATGAAGGGTTACGTCCGGCGCGAATGCCTGCGATCCGGTCAGTTCGGTAACGATATCGACGTAGCTTCCGACAGTCTTGTTGACCTGGATATCAGCTGGGGCATCTTCGATAACTAGTTTGAGTTCGAAGTCCGGTTGGATCTCTTCACTGGCAAGACGATCATGAACGAAGATATCCCACTCGCCGTTGTTGTCAGTGGCGATCAAGTCGGGGGCATATGAGTCGAACGCCACAAAGCGCCCGTCGGCTGAAATGCTGTGGTACCAGGAGCCCCCAGTGTTTTGATTACCCCCGGAGGCAACCGAGACGCGACTAGTCGTCCCGGTCTGCCGGTCGCGGATGAAGATATCCGAGTCACCGTTGGTATCGCCAGATACTAGATTCGACGCATACGAATCGAACCCTACATAGCGGCCGTCGGCAGAGATGCTGGGGCGCCTGCCGTTGCTATAAGCTTGAGTGCCGGCTGAGTTGACCGAAACGCGACTTGTCGCACCGGTCGCTCTGTCATGGACGAAGACATCACGTGTGTCGTTGGTGTCACCAACGACAAAGTTATTAGCAAAAGAAACAAATGCCACGATACGACCATTGGCTGAAACGCTGGGGACCGTGGAATCATCATTGCCCTCTTCTCCCTCAGAATTGACCGAGACGCGACTTGTCATCCCTGTTTTCCTGTCATGGATGAAGATGTCGCTTGAAACGTTGGTATCCTCAGATATGAGATCGCCAGCTAGTGACTCAAATACTACGAAACGACCATCAGCAGAAATAGTGGGATAGCCAGATTGACCATTCGCCTGGGTGCCGAATGAATTAGTAGAGACGCGACTGGTCGTGCCGATTTGCCGGTCGTGGACGAAAATGTCTCTTCCGTACGTGTCTTCAGGTACAAGGTTGTTAGCAAACGTCTGAAACGCCACAAAGCGGCCGTCGGCCGAGATGCTCGGTCTATCAGAATGGTGATTTCCTTTAACGCCGTCGGAATTGATCGAGACGAGAGTAGTTGTACCGGTCCATCTGTCATGAACAAAGACATCAAAATAAGTATCGGTATCCCTAGGCTCTAGATTGCTAGCAGCTGACTCGAACGCAACAAAACGACCGTTTGCAGAGATGCTAGGACGGTAAGACCTGCCATTTGCCTCATTGCCTGAAGAATCAACCGAGACGCGATCGGTGACCCCGGTCTGCCGATCGTGTACAAAGACGTCGCTGACACTGTTAGTGTCCCCTGCGATAAGATTGGAGGCCATAGACTGAAACGCTACGAAGCGGCCGTCGACCGATATGCTAGGTTGAGTGGACTCGTGGTTCGACTCAACACCCTCGGAACTGACCGAAACGCGGCTAGTAGCACCTGTCGAGTCCTGCGCTACCACAACCGCCCGCGGCGCCAGGACGACGATAAGGCCAGCGATGATGAGAAGCTGCGATAGGCGGCGGTTCATGACATCCTCCTGTGGGGCCAATAACTGGTGGCGACCCGGCTGAGACAGTAGCCCTGATAGAAGTATAAAGACTCAGGACATTGATGCATAGTGACGAATGTCACTTCTTGCAGGGGCATGGGGAACCTGGGTATAGAGAGATGAGGCAACGCTCGTCAACCCCGCACGCGCCTTGCCGAATTGGGTTGGTGAGACTAACGCTAATTATTTTAACTATGCCCGTCAAAACTCAACTAGCCTGGTCCCTGTCTTTCCCTCCCCCAGAAGACACCTTGTACAGTTAGAATGCGTGCTTAGCCACATCCTGCGATAATAATCGGCAGACAATTGGCCAAAGGGGTGGTGTGTTTCCACCACCCCTTTAGAGGGAGTATGAGCGACGACCTGATCGTGACCGAGCAGCGCGTAGTAGAATTCTATGGCGATAGCTTGTCGGCCGTGCGCGTGGAGGATGGACGCATCTATGTCTCGTTCTCGCAAGTATGCGAGGCGCTCGGCGTGGACACTCGCACGCAGCGGCGTAGGCTCCAGGAACATGACATCCTAAGCGATGGGCTGGCGCAAGGCACGTTGCCCACGCCCGGTGGGCCGCAGCGTATGTACCTGATGCGAGTCGACCTGGTTCCGCTGTGGCTGGCGGGCATCCGCGCCGGCGCGGTGCGCGAAGAGTTGCGCGCGAAGCTCCTGCGTTTCCAGCGTGAAGCGGCGACTGTCCTATGGGAAGCATTCCAAGAAGGGCGGCTCACGACCACCGACCCGGCCGACCTCTTCGCCGGCGCGTCGCCGGAGAGCGTGCAGGCCTACCAGTTAGCCCAGGCCGTGCTGCACCTGGCGCGAAACCAGATCCTCCTTGAGCAGCGGCTCAGCGGCCGGATCGAAGCCGTCGAGTCACGGCTGGAGACGGTCGAGGAAGCACTAACCCCGGCCAGCCGCTACGTGACACCAGACCAGGCCAGCCAGATCAGCCAGGCGGTCAAGGCGGTGGCGTTGGCGATTGGGAAGAAGAGCGGCCGGAATGAGTTCGGGGCTATCTATGGTGAGCTGTACCGCAAGTTCGGGATCACGAGCTATAAAGAGTTGCCGGCGCGGCGGTTTGAGGAAGCGATGCGGTTTCTGACGGAGTGGCACGAGAATGTGACGGACGCCCCCCTGCCCTTCTGAGAGAAAATAGACTACGTTACCCTGCCAGGGATCGCTCTGCGGATCATTGGCCGTAGGCCCATCGCACGCACACGATGGTCGTGGGAGTATGCAATGAGCCAGAGCATGCCCTTGTTGCCGATGCCGATGTCAACACTAGATCTGACCGCGCCAGTCAACTCCTGACAGTAAATATAATTGTATCGAAGACCACCTTTGTCCTCATTCTCGGCGCGCTGGTTCTACGGCGTCGAAAACCAGTTCCGTGAACCGCCGCAATCAAAGTGCGGTGCTCGACCACAAACAGCCACTACCTGCGGCCGAGCACCCCGCAGCTTACGGCTTAAGGCATAGCCACTTCCCATCTAACACGTGGCTGGAGTTCACCCATCTGAGAAGGGGCCAAAATGGAGTAGCCTAAACCGAGGTTCTCTCCAGAAGACATGATCGACGGGAGGAACAGGAGCTGGAGAGCTCCAGCCGTATCGACCTGGATGTATGCCATCTTGGTTTCAGTGTCATTGCCACCGTTACCATTGACTGTGAGGCTCACCGAGTAGGTACCAGGCGTATAATAGGTGTGCGCCGGGCTCCAATCCGTACTAGTCAGACCGTCTCCAAAATCCCACAACCAGGAGGTCAGTTGGCCTGTAGAAGTATTGAAGAACTCCACTGTCAATGGGACATAGCCCCAAGTTGGGGAGGCTGAGAACCCGGCAACTAGCTCCTCGGTCACGATGAAATCGGCTGCGCTGGTCGCAGTTCCTTCCGGCGTCGTGACCGTAATCTTGCCAGTCGTGGCTTCGGTCGGAACTGTGGTGTCGATCTGCGTGGGAGAGACGACAGTAACATGTGTTGCGATCGTGCCGTTAAATGTGACGGCCATCACGTCCGTGAAGTTGGTGCCTGTAATGGTAATGAGGGCCCCAGCGGAACCGAAAATGGGCGTAAAGTCGATAATCGTAGGCGCCGTAGCCGGGAGAATCTCATATATAACTCCCACCGTGTGGTTGCCCGCAGGCATGACTACTGAGTTAGTTGTCAACACACTATCGTCGCTGCTCGTACCACTCCAGTTCTTCACGCGCCAGCCGGACGCCGGAGTAGCAGTGAGCGTGATGGAGGTTCCAGCCTCGTAGCTGCCCACGGCACAAGTAGGCGAGTTCGCCGGCGAGGCGTCCGGGTCGCTGCCCTCGCCGGTATGGGTGCGGGTTAGCGTGTAGCAGGTGACGGCCGGCGGCTGGACGACCACACCGACCGAGTCACGGTTGTTGGTTTCGTCGGCCTCCGGCAACGTATTATTGCTGTCGGCAACCGCAAAAAGGACAGCTTCACCAGGCAGGTTGGGCGTCCAGTTGAAGGTGACAACCGAGTTAACGTTGGGCGACAGCGTGCCGCAGTCAGCTGTGGCAATCTGGGTTCCATCGGCGGCCGGGTCGCCCTGGTACAGCGCACAGGTGGAAGGCCCGGCAGTTCCCTGGCCGATGTTCCGAATTTCCACGTCTACTGTGATGCTTTGGCCGACGGTCGGTGATAGGTTGCCGAGGGTAATGGCGTTGACCTTCAGATCGGGATCGGCGATCGGTGGGGCGACGGTAGTGCAGACGGTCGTGCTGCTCCATGGGCTGCTGCCTCCCACGTTCACTGCGCGCACCTGGTAGCACGACGTACCCTGGCTCCTGCCGACGACAATAGTGCTAGTGGCCTCGCCCGTGTATGCATTCACCCACGCGGAGCCGTTAAGCTGCTCCTCCAGTTCATACTCGGTTGCGTTGGCAATGGCAGTCCAACTGACCTGATATGTACCCAGGCTTTCTGGGTTACCAATCTCGGTCAGCGACGGGGCGGACTCGGGCGGAAGGGGAACGATTGCAATTGAACTGGCCCGATCGTTGCCCACGGCGTCGCCGGACAGCGAACTATCGTTGCCAGTGAAGGTCGAGCACGTACCGCCGAGGTTGGAGCTCTGACACAATCTGACCGACCAGCCGGACGCATAGCTGCCGACGAAGCGCAGAGAAGATACCATCTCATCGTAACGAAAGTCGCTCAGGTTCCACGTGCCCGCTGTGAGCGTCGTGCAGCCACCACCGTAGTTGCTATTCTCATATAGAATGACACCATCGGTGAGCGGATGGCACAGCAGCTTCATTTCTACCTTCGCCGACGAGGTTTCGTCCCGCGGCACTTCGCCGGTTTCGTCCAGGTCCGGCACGTGACTGCTATAGGTTTCGCACTCGCCGCCGCTTTCCTCGCTTTCGTCGAAGCGCTTCTTGGTGCAGACTATGACCTTGACCTTGCCACCCACGCGGAGGGACGAGGCCTCGTTCTCAAAGGAGATGGAACTTAGGTCCGGGTACTCGCCCACCTTCAGAATCGCGCAGGGCCCGGCGCCGTAGCGGGGGTTGTCGAAGAGGATAACTTCGGTTTCACCCGGATTCTGCTCCTCGTTGCAGTAGCTGTACCCACCGCTCTCGCGCAGCAGCACCTTGGCTGACGACGTCTCGTTCTTCTGAATGTGATCGTTGTCATCCAGATTGTAGTCGTCATGGTAGAACGTTTCGTTGCTGCCCCCGTAGCCGGTGTTCTCGAACAAGACCAACGTAACCTTGCTACCCACTTTGACGGATGAGACGATATTGTCGAGATCGCCTAAGGTGCTGTAGTCGCCCAGAGCTAGAACTCGGCACGGCTTGTTGGGATTGAAGTACACGTCGTCAAACAGAGCGACCTGGTAGTCGCCTGGCTGGCAACTTCCGCCTTCGCCGCCTTTCGGCTGTACCAGTGCCGAGGAAGCTTCGTTGCGCTGGATGATCTCGTTGTTGGCGAGATCGGGGTCGTCGGCGGTAAGCGTCTCGCTGTTGCCACCCCTGTTCGCTTCGGAGTAGAGCGTGACCTTAACGTTTGCGCCGACTCTGACCGAGGAAGTCGCATTGTCGAGGCTGCCGAGCGAGTCATAGCTGCCGATGTTGAGCAGCCGGCAGGGTTTACCGCTGCCATAGGTGGCGTCGTCATAGAGGGCGACCTGATCGGCCGTTGGCGCGCAGATCGGCGGGGTCGAAGGGTCGTCGGGCGGGCTGAAAAGCGGCTCATAGGGCCGGGCGACGCTGGAAGACTCTAGAATGGGCTGGACTTCGTTGGCGTTAAGTGGAGATGCTCCTGCGACTAAAGCGCCGTCGGCAAAGACAGTGTTGTCCGACGATTTCAAATCCTCACACCAGTAATCGCCATTGGCGTCTTTGTGATCTTCCTTGCAACGCTCCCACGCTGCTTTAGTCATCCAGGCATACATTTCTCTGAGATTCGCACTGCTATCAGCATCCTTGAAGTCGAACCTCTCAAAAACGTAGTCGTCTGAAGCAAGTAGCCCCTTTAGTTCCGGTTGGGTATAGAGTCGATGAACGTCCAGGCCCGCACTCTCAATCTTGACCGCTGTTCCATCATAATCGTAGACATTGCCGGTATTGCCCGAAGCATCGACTGACACGAATCCACCGCTTATCAGGTAGACACCAATAATGGCTCCATGCCAACCAAGGGTTAGCGGTTCTGTTCCCCACAGCTGTGTACCTGCAGGCCCGCTACTTCGGCCGTCCCAAAGTTCTAGATGCAGATGTGCGGCCGGGCTGTCACCAATACAATCGGTACAGCTCTTGATTTCGCCTATCTCCATGCCTGATTCGATCCAGTCGCCAACCTTGACCTCTTTCAACGGTTGGATATGACCGTACACTATTACAGTACCGCTGAAGTCATTGCGGATTGCTACCCAGCACCCCAGCCCTGAGTTGCTCTTACAAGTTGCCTCGTTGTTATTCCCGTTCACAACCTCGATCACAGTACCAGATGCGACCGCCAACACTTTGCCGATCATGGCAATGTCAAGGCCGGAGCCGGGTTTGCTATCATCGTTGTCAAGTAAACGATAGCCGTCGTACCAATTGTGTGGACCACCGCTGAATACTCCGTCAGTACCCGAAGGAAAAGGCATTTCCAGTCTTGGCAGATGTACGGTTATTGTAGTCCAAGGTACTTCAACAGGATTGTTGATCCCGTGACATTCGATCATCTTAGATTTGGTGAAGAACGCCTTGCAGAAACCCTTGTCCTGGCTGCCGATTTCGGAGGTGATGGGCTTGCCAAGCGATGGGTGCTCATTGTAGTAGTCGCGGACATGGTTGAACAATGCATAGGCTGCGTGGCTCTCGTCCACGTAGTAGATTGTTCCGAACTGGAACCTGCGTTGCTTTATGCCGTTCCAATCCTCTACTTCCGACAGCGTCGCTCCGAACTTCGCCGACCCACCATAGGCGCAGTAGACGGCCGTGATCGTCGTGTTGGGTACATTGGGCTTGCAGGAAGGGGCCGTAACTGCTTTGACCGCATTGTCATTGCTTCGGGCGAGACCACTATTGACTAGGAGAAGCACGATGGTCAGACCGATACCAACGAGTAACTGCGCGATCTGCCGGCTGAACCGGGGAGCCTGAAACTGCGGACTCATCTCAACTCTCCTATGCCCCAAGCCTTTACCGGAAACGTTTTCTGCTTTGAGCAATGGCGACTAGCGAGCAGTCGTGTCAGCCCAAAAGGGAAGAGCTAACGAAGTCGGTATCAGGTCTGAGGGTGGGTAGTGCAGGGCGAATTGCGGAGAGGACGAACCAGAGCGGGGAAGTCGCAATGGATCATCATGTTCCCCAATCATCCGAGCACATATTGACAAACGGGACGCGACTCCTGACTGCGATGCGACAGCAACGCTCTTGGCAGTATAAGCGTCGCGGCCGGTTATCACAAGTGACAAATGTCATATGTGTTCGACAAGTTCTACCCACTCTCGCAGCCAATGCCGTCGTGGTTGACGTCAAAGTCGTGCGGGTCGGGCGGCAGGATGGTGAAGCGGCGGTATGGGATGTCGTCGCAGTTCAAATCAGGCGGTGGAGAGGGGATGCAGACGGTGGAATTCCTCGTTCACTGAGCCGACGGCCATACCGCTTGTGCCCATGTTCCCGCCGCCGGATCGGCAGTGGCGAAACAGCCCTCTCCCCACCCTAGCAGTTCCCCAGGAGCAATACTTAACGAACCCTACTGGGCACCGACGTGAACCAGCTATCCTTCTAAGCCAAGAGCATAAGAGAGTAAACATAGTCTGCCAACAGGTTCACCACCTCTCCCTCCCTCCCCACCCTCCCCTCCACCACCAGCAGCAACTCGCCATGAATGATCCGCTGGTGCTGGTCATACACCGCCGGCCGCACAATCACATTCATCATCCCGTCTTCATCCTCCAACGTCAGAAAGTGAAACCCCTTGGCCGTCGGCGGGGACTGGTGGACGACGAGCAGGCCGGCCACGCGGACACGCGCGCCGTGGGGCTGGGCAGCTAGCTCGGCGCTGCCCAGGATGCCGCGGCGGCGCAACTCGGCGCGGTAGTGGGTCATGATGTGCTCGCCGGGCGAGAGGCCCAGGGCGACCTGTTCGGCCAGCATGGCGTCGACGGCGGAAAGCGGCGGCAAAGCGACCGGGTCGGGGTCGACGGTGAGGGGCAGTTCGTTCTCGCCGATGTGGAGAGTGCCCAACTCCCACAGCAGCTGCCGGCGGGGGATGCCCCAGCCGTCCATCGCGCCGCAGAGGATGAGGTTCTCGGCCACCTGGCAGCCGGTGCGCGTGCGCCGGCAGAACGCCTCCAGCGAGGCAAACGGCTGCCCGGCGCGCGCGGCCAGCAGCGCGTCGGTGTGGTCGTCACCCAGCCCCTTGACGTAGTTGAAGCCCAGCCGGATGCCCTCCGGCTCGATGCTGCACTTGGCCTGGCTCAGGTGGATATCAACCGGCAGCACGGGAATGCCCTGCCGGCGCAATTCGTTGACGATGACGGCTGCGTTCCAGAAGCCCATCGGCTGATTGTTGAGCAGCGCCGTGTAGAACGCCTGCGGATGATACCGCTTAAGCCAGCCGGAATGGTAGACCAGGACCGCGAAGGCCGCGGCGTGACTCTTGGCGAAGGAGTAGCCGCCGAAGGCGCGCAACTGCTGGAACACGGCCTCCGCCGTCTCCGCCGTCGCCCCGTTGGCCGTGGCCCCGGACACGAAGGCGGCGTGGAACCGCTCAATCGCCGCCGTCGCCTGCTTGGCCCCCAGGGCGCGGCGCAACTGCTCCCCCTGCCCGGCGGTGAAGCCGGCCAGGTCGCGGGCCACTTTCAGCACTTGCTCCTGGAAGAGGATGACGCCGAGCGTTTCCTTCAGGGCCGGCTCCAGCGACGGGTGGAGATACGCGACCGGCTCGATGCCCTGCCGGCGGCGCAGGTAGGGATGCACCATGTTGCCCTGAATCGGCCCCGGCCGGATGAGGGAGATGGACACGATGAGGTCGGCGAAACAGCGCGGCTGGAGACGCGGCAGCACCTGGGCCTGGGCGCGCGACTCCACCTGGAAGACGCCGATGGTGTCGGCCGCGCCGATCATGCGGTAGACGGCCGGGTCATCGAAGGTCAGGCCGTCCAGGTTGGGCGCGCCCGCTTCGGTATCGGCAAGCAGGGCCACGGCGTCGCTGATGGCCGACAGCATCCGCAGGCCGAGCACGTCGATCTTGACCAGCCCCACGTCCTCCAGCCCCTCCTTGTCCCACTGTACCACCACGCGGTCGGCCATCGTCGCCGGCTCGGTCGGCACACGCCCCATGAGCGGCGCGCCGGTGATGACCATCCCGCCGGAGTGGATGCCCAGATGGCGCGGAAAACCCTCGATCTGGCGGCCGAGTTCCAGCAGCAGGTTGAGGGTCGTCAGCTCGGCCGCGTTGGCCAGAGCAGTCGAATCGCCATGCTCGACGGCGTGGGCGGCCGTGGCGACGACGTGGGCGGGCAGCCCCAGCGCCTTGCCGATGTCACGCAGGGCGCTGCGGGCGCGGAAGGTGACGAAGGTGCAGGCCATCGCCGCGTGTTCGGGGCCGTAGGCGCGGTAGAGGTACTGGATGACCTCCTCGCGCCGCTGGGCGTCGAAGTCGATGTCGATGTCGGGCGTCACCTGCCTTTCGTGTGAGAGGAAGCGCTCGAACACCAAATCCTGGGCGATGGGGTCAACAGGGCTGATGTGGAGCAGGTAGGCGACGAGGGAGTTGGCGGCCGAACCGCGCCCCTGGCAGCGGATGCCCTGTTCTCTCGCAAAGCGAACAATGTCCCAGACGATAAGGAAGTAGTTGGATAGGTGCGCCTGCTCGATGACGGCCAGCTCGTGGGCCAGTTGCTCCTGGATGCGGCCGGGCGCGTCGGGGTAGCGGCGCGGTAGGGCATCGGCGCACAGGCGGCGCAGGTAGGCCTCGGTGCTCATACCGTGGGGCGTGGCGAAGGTGGGCAGGTCTTGCAGGCCGTAGTTGAGCTGGAATTGGCAGCGTTCGGCGATGGCCAGGGTGTTGGCCAGGGCATCGGGCCGGTCGGGGAAGAGCGCGGCCATCTGCGCCGCCGGCTTCAGTGCGTACTCGGCGTTGGCGCGGCGCAGGTGGGTGGAGGCGTCCAGCGTCGTCAAGTGGCGGATGCAGACCAGCACGTCCTGCAGGCGGTGGCGGTCGGGGGTGTGGTAGTGGACGTTGTTGGTGGCGACGCAGCCCAGCTTCAGGTAGTCGGCCAGGGCCGACAGGCGAGCGACGGGCCGGTCGTCGTCGGGCCGCAGGTGGCGCTGCAACTCGATCCAGAAGTGGTCACGGCCGAACAGTTGCCGGTAGCGGCGGGCGGCGGCCACGGCCGCCTGGCGCGTGCCATTGCCCAGCAAGAGCGACGGCACCCGGCCCCGCCGGCAGCCGGACAGGGCGATGAGGCCGGAGGTGCAGCCGGTCAGCTCGGCCATTGGTAGGGCCGCCTGCCCCTTGGGCGTGCCGGCCCGGGCGCGGCTGATGAGGTAGCAGAGGTTGTGCCAGCCGGCCTGGTTCTCGACCAGCAGCGTCAGGTGGTGGACGCCGGGGCGGCGTTCGTCGGCCGGGTCGTCGTCGAACAGAGTCAACTCCGCGCCGAGGATGGGTTGTATGTCGTGCTCGCGGGCGGCACGGATGAAGCGCGGCGCGGCGTAGACGGCGTCGTGGTCGGTCAGCGCCAGCGCCGGCAGGCCCAACTCGGCGGCGCGGGCCACCAGCTCTTCGGGATGGCTCGCGCCGTCCAGAAGGCTGTAGTTGGAGTGGCAGTGCAACTCGGCGTAGCCGGGCGGCGCGCTGCCGGTCAGTCGTAGAGCCGTTGCAGATACCATGCGCCGGTGTGCAACTCCTGGTAGATGATGATGAGCAGGCCGGTGGTGGTCGTCAGCTTGTAGTAGTCGCGCGCTGCCGCCGCGCCGCGCCACCAATCCGCGTCCACGCGCCAGCGCTTGGCCACTTCGGCCACGGGGTGGGTCTGTCCTTGCCAGGTGATGCGGTCGGGTACTGCTAAACCGTTCTGGGTGACGACGATGGGATCGCCTTTAGGCCAGAGACGGGTCATGGACCAGAGGCTCCAGCCGGAAGCGCCGTTCCGGTAGCGGGTGGTGGGGGTCGGCCGCGGCGGCGTGGTAGAAGCCGCAGCTCTTGTACTTGGCGGCCAGACGGTGCATGGCCTGGCTGAAGGGCGACGCGCCGGTTGGCGACGCGAATAGCCCCAGTTGGTAGGCGGTCGCCGGCCGCAAGTCGGCGGCGATAATAGTCACATGGGCCACGGGGCCGGCGTGCTCCCGCGTCGCGATCATCTCCTGAAGCGCGGCGGTCAGCCGCCGGCCGTCGGCGGTCGGCCGTCGTAGGGTGAGGCTGTGGCGGTCATGGCCGCCGTCCTCCGTTGCCAGTTCGAGGCGCAGGGTGCCCGCTTCCCAATCGGCCGCTTGCAGGCGCTGGGCCAGTTCGCCGGCCAGACGGGCCAGCGCATCGGCCAGGCGCAGGGCGTTGGCGAGGGGTGGGTCGAACGCCTGCCGCACTTCCTCGCGCGGCGCGGCCAGGGGCAGATGGAGTGCCTGGTCGCCACGGCCGCGGGCCAGTCGGTGTAGGGGTTCGATGTCGGCGCCGAACTGCTCGCGCACGGCCGAGGCAGGCAACTGGGCGAACTGGCCCAGCGTGCGCACGCCCATCAGCCCCAGGCGGCGGGCCGGCTCCTTGCCCAATGGCAGGAAGGCCAGCGGCCGGGACGAGAGAAACTCGTCCCCGGCGTCGGCGGCCACGGGCAGCAGCCGGTCGGGGCGGCAGACGGCGGCGGCCACCTGGGCGGTGAAGGGGTCGGCCGCCAGCCCGATGGCCGGCGAAAAGCGCGTCTCGCCACGCACCTGCCGCCCCATCTCCTGCATAAAGGGCACCGCTTCGGCCGCGGGCAGGCCGTCGAGGTCGAGGCAGTAGCGGGCCGGCAGGGCGCAGCCGTGGGCGGTGGCTCCCAGCGCCGAGTCGGGGAAGGAGTGCCATAGCTCTTGCGGCTCGATGTCGGGCGAGAAGTCGGTCAGGACATCCACGACCTCGCCCGACACCTGGGCGTAGTCGGGCGCGGCGGCGGGCAGGAAGTGGGCCTCGGGCGAGAGGAGCTGCACCAGCCGCAGCGACATGCCGGGCTGGACGCCGCGCCCGGCCGTCTCCTGCGAGAAAGCGTAGACCGGCCGCGCCTCCCACGGCTGGCCGCCGACGGCCAACGGCTCTGCGCTGGCCCCCCGCCCCGCCCGGCGCTCCACGGCGGCGACGAAGTAGGGGATGCTGAGGCAGGCGATCATACGGCATCCCCCCGCACCGTGCCGTCGAAGGTCACGGCGATGCGCGCTTCGCCGCCCGCTTTGCCTAGCTTGTGCTTGAGGATGAGCACGTCGGCCTCGTAGCCGCGCACGTCCTGGCGCTGGTGCAGCCAGCGCGTTCGGCGGACGAGGAGGCGCAGGCTGGCGTAGTGGGGCAAGGCCAAGGCGCGCGGGTAGCCGGCCAGGGGATCACTATCGGGCGGCAGAGAGGTGACGAACAGCAGGACGGCATTGCTGCGGCTGAGGGGAGCGAGCAGGCGGCCGAGGGTCGAGGAGAGCTGCTGCCGGCGCTCCGCTTCCAGCGTGGGGTGCAGCGGCATATCGAACACCAGCAGGTCGAGGCCGCTACTGGCGATGAAGTCGGGCAGCATGGCGATGGCCTGCTGCGCGTTGTAGGGGTGAACGATCATGAGCCGATGCAGGTCGACGCCGCAGCGCTGGGCATAGTCGGGGTCGAACGTTCGTGACATGTCGATGATGACGGCCGCGCCGGGGGCCACGCCGCGGCGCGCCTGGGCCTCGGCGATAGTCTTCAGGGCCAGCGTGGCCGCGCCGGCTGTGGGCACGCCGACGATCTCGCTCACCCTGCCCCGCGGCAGGCCGCCGATGCCCAGCGCCGCGTCGAGCGCCGGAAAGCCGGTGGGGATGACGGCCGGGGCCGGGGCATCGGCCGAACGGCCGATGGCCCTTAGCCCAAAGCGCCCCTGCAAATCGGTGACGGTCTTTTCCAGCCGCCGTTTACGGTCGTCGTCCGCCGTCACATGGTTGCCCCCGCTTTCCTTCTCGCTGGATATGATAGAACTAAAGTTCTAGGAGCGATAGGGGGTGAAGAAGTATGGAGGCGTGAAGGGAACGTGAATTATCACGTTGGGAAATGAAACAGTAGCATAGCGAGTGTCTTTTCGCCCGAAACAAATAGGCAGGCTAGAATGTGGATTGTGCGCCAGTCAAGGTGTAGCCGCGGAATGCCAGTTCCCTTCGCGGCCTGTCATAGGGGGTGCAACATGCACAGAAGAATTATCATTGCATTGCCCATCGCTATTCTGTTAACTCTAGTTTCGCGCCCAGCGCTAGTCAGCCGGTTGGAGATAGCGTCCGCAAGCGACCGCGCCGTAGCCCAGGCCCAGGGCGAAGTCGGCCCAGACGCCGTCTGGCAGCCGACGGCCGATCAGCTCGAGGAGCTGGAAACCTGCTTCGAGAACGTCATCAACTCCTGCTCTCCGGCCCTGGTCATGGGCACGCAGGGCGCGCCGGCGGCAGCGATTGATTTCACCAACAGGCGGCCGTTCGGCGAGTTCCTGGCCGCCTTCGAGGAGCACGGCCCCGTCGACCTGGGCCAGATCTACCTGCCCCACACTAACTACCTGATCCGCTACGAAATGCTCAACGGCAATCCGCCGGTCGTCGCGTCTGACAGCATCGGTTTCGCCGACATGGGCGCCATCCCCGCCTATGCGGCGCTGCTGGCCCAATATCCCGACCTGATGCTGTGGCCCGTGGCCACCGCGGGCCGGGGCGAGACGACGGCCGCCGGGCAACGCTTCACCTTCACCTATCCGCTCGTCGACGGCTGCCACGCCTGTGAGAATTTGGGAACGGGCCAAGTGACCTTCGACTTCGACGCCGCCGGCAACTACCTGGGCTTCACCCACCTCGGCCCGCTGTCGGCCGACCCAACGCCCACGCCGCCCCCCGACCCCGCTTCCCCCCACACCCCCGGCCAGATCGCCTACGTTCAGGACGGCAACATCTGGCTGATTCAGGACGACGGCAGCGACAAGCAGCAGCTTACGACCTCCGGCGCCGATTGCTGCCTCGACTGGTCACCCGACGGGCAACGACTCTACTTCATCCGCAGCGCCAAGACGAAAGACGACCCCGAAACCGACCCCTCGGGCGTCATCATGGCCTACGACTTCCAGACCGGGGCCGAACAGTCATTCAGCGTCCCGGCCGACATCGACGTGTCCAACGCCCTGGCTGTGTCGCCCGACGGCCGCTCGCTGGCCTTCAGCTCGACGGCCTGGGTACAGGTTGAGACCTTCGGCGAGGTGCACGAGGGCTGCCTCTACGTGCTCGACATCGCCGCGGGCGAGGTGACCCAGGTCAATTGCGCCGCGCCGGGGGCTTTCTACGACATCGCCTACGCCCCCGACGGCTCGCTGGCCGTGGAGCTGGGCCAGTATGAAGGCTCGCGGCCGGCGTTCTACGAAGCGCCCACGTTGGAACGACGTTACGACGACGGCATCTGCTGCTACGACATGGAGTACAGTGCCGACGGGGCCGACCTCTACACCGTGGGCGGCGGCTACGGCAGCCCCACCTCCGACCTGCGCGTGTACCGGGCGGGCGAACGCGCCCCGCGGGTGCTCCAGGAGGAGTCGGTGGAAAG
>CXWK01004906.1_pt1 | contig 19512 bp, 15 predicted proteins | sample 590851 | NCBI WGS metagenome assembly CXWK01 (sample SAMEA3498364, study PRJEB10139) | wastewater metagenome | biome: wastewater treatment plant; material: activated sludge | place: Denmark | collected 2014-08-01 | reverse complement strand
CGGAACGCCGGGTCGATGCCGCCCTCGCCCGCTTCCCGGCGCTGGCCGAGCGGGGGCGGGCCCGGGCCGGTGACCTGTCCGGGGGCCAGCAGCAGATGCTGGCCCTCGCCATGGCGCTGGTGCACGAGCCCGAGGTGCTGGTCATCGACGAGCTCTCCCTGGGATTGGCCCCGATCGTGGTGGCCGACCTCCTCGCCACCGTGCGGGGCCTCAAGGACCAGGGCCAGACGATGATCATCGTCGAGCAGTCCCTGAACATGGCCCGGGCCCTGGCCGACCGGGCCCTCTTCATGGAGAAGGGCGAGGTCCGCTTCGACGGCCCCATCGCCGACCTGGTGGACCGTGACGACCTCGCCCGGGCCGTGTTCCTCGGCGGCACCGAGGCATGACCCCCGCCGCCCTGGCCTTCGACGTGTCGGCCCAGGTCGTCTTCAGCGGCGCCATGCGGGGCCTCGTCCTGGGTGTCCTGGCCGTGGCCGTCATCCTCATCTACCGGTCGTCGAGGGTCATCAACTTCGCCATCGGCGAGCTGGGCGCGCTGGGCGCCGCCCTCCTGGTCCGCCTCGTCGTCAACTGGAACTGGAACTGGTACCTGGCCTTCGCGGTGACCGTCGCGGTCGGCGCCCTGCTGGGCGCCGTGCTCGAGCTCGGCGTGGTCCGACGCCTCTTCCGCGCGCCGCGGGTCGTGCTCTTCGTCGCCACCCTCGGCGCCGCGCAGCTCTTCCTCTTCCTGCAGTTCGTGCTCCCGGACGTCGACGAGTACGGCGCGTACCCGACGCCCTTCGACACCACCTGGGACGTGGGCGGGGTGATCGTGCGCAGCGAGCACGTGCTGGCCCTGGTGGTCATCCCCCTGGTCGTGGCCGCCCTGGCCTGGTTCCTGAACCGCACCCGGCACGGGCTCGCGGTGCAGGCGTCAGCCGACAACCCCGATGCGGCCCGACTGGCCGGCATCAGCGTGAAGGCCATGTCCACCGTGGTGTGGACCCTCGCCGGAGCACTGGCGACCCTGACCATCGTCCTGGCCGCGCCGATGAGCAACGCCACGACGGCGGCCACCATCGGCCTCGGCCCCGGGCTCCTGTTGCGGACCCTGACCGCCGCCCTCATCGCCCGGATGCGGTCCTTCCGGATCGCCATCGTGGCCGGGGTGGGCATCGGGGTGTTCGAGGCCGTGCTCTTCGTCAACCACCCTGAGGACCCCGGCCTGTTGGACGCGGCGCTGCTGGTCATCGTGCTGGTCACCGTCCTGATCCAGAGCTTCGGGCGAAGCCCGTCCGCAGAGCGGGAGTCGTGGTCCTTCGCCCCGCGGGTGCGGCCGGTGCCCCGCTCCGTGGAGGGCCTCTGGTGGGTCCGACACCTCCCGGCGCTGGGCTCGGGCGTCGCCCTCCTCGTCGCGGTGATCCTCCCCCTGGTCGTCACCGAGGCATCCCGTCACTTCCTGTACAGCCGGGTGCTGATCTTCGCCCTCCTCGCCCTCTCGCTCACCGTCCTCACGGGCTGGACCGGGCAGCTCTCCCTCGGCCAGGTGGCCTTCCTCGGCCTGGGGGCGATGACGACCTACACCCTCGTGGTCGAGGTGGGTCTCGCCTTCCCGACCTCGCTGCTGCTGGCCGCCGCGGTCACGGCCCTCATCGCCATGCTGGTGGGGACCCCGGCGTTGCGGATGACGGGCCTGTTCCTGGCCGTGACCACCCTGGCCTTGGCGGTGGCGGCACCGTGGTTGTTGTCGCGCCCGGTCTTCGCCGACGACCCGTCCCTGATCCTGCTCCCCCGCCAACAGTGGCTGGGGATCTCCCTGGCCTCGCAGCGGGCCTACTACTACGTGAGCCTCGGGGTCCTGGCCCTCGCCATCGTGGCCATGGCCCGCATCCGGCGCAGCGGGCTCGGCCGGACGATGTTGGCGGTGCGGGACAACGAGCAGTCCGCTGCCGCCCTCGGGCTCTCCCCCGTGCGCACCAAGCTCGTGGCGTTCGGCATCAGCGGCTTCCTGGCCGGCCTGGCCGGTGGCCTGTTCGGCGGGCTGCTCGTCTCCTACGAGCCCGGCCGGTTCCTCGTCACCGACTCCCTGTCGGTGGTGGCCATCGCCGTGGTCGGTGGCCTCGCGTCGATCACCGGCACCGTGCTCGGGGCCCTGTTGATCATCGGCTTCCCAGCCTTCTTCCCCGACAACCCCGAGGTCGGCCTGCTGACCAGTGGAGCCGGCATCCTCCTCCTGCTCATGTACCTGCCCGGGGGCCTCGTCCAGATCCTCTACGGCGTCCGGGACCTCGTCCTGGGTTGGGTCGCCGCCCGCCGACCGGAGCCGGAGGCGGCCCCGAAGGTGCTGCCCACCGGTGCCGGCCATCTCCCGGAGCGGCCCCTGCCTCCCGAGGGCGCCGCCGGCTTGGTCGTCGTCGGGGTGCGGGTCCGCTTCGGCGCCCGCGCCGTGGTCGACGACGTGGACCTGCGGGTCGAGCGCGGGGAGGTCGTCGGCCTCATCGGGGCGAACGGGGCCGGCAAGTCGACCCTCATGAACGCCATCGGCGGCTTCGTGCCCGCCGACGGTCGCTTCGAGGTCCTCGGCACCGACGTCACCGGGCGGGCGCCCCACCGACGGGCCGCCGCCGGGTTGGGCCGCTCGTTCCAGGGCGCCGAGCTGTTCGGCGACCTGACCGTCGGCGAGACGGTGGCCGTCGCCCTCGAGTCCCGGGCCCACGCCGGCCTGCTCAGCGTGACCCTCGGCCTGCCCAAGGCCCGGCGCATGGACCGGGCGGTGCGGGCCCAGACCGACGAGATCCTGACCTTCCTCGGCCTCGGCCCCTACCGCGAGCGGTTCATCAGCGAGCTGTCGACCGGCACCCGCCGCATCGTGGAGCTGGCCTGCCTCCTGGCCGCCGAGGCCCGCCTGCTCTGCCTCGACGAGCCCACCGCCGGCATCGCCCAGCGCGAGAGCGAGGCCTTCGGGCCCCTGCTCCTCCGCCTCCGGGAGGAGCTGTCGGCCAGCCTGCTCGTCATCGAGCACGACATGCCCCTGGTCATGGCCATCAGCGACCGCATCTACTGCCTGGAAGCCGGCCGACTGATCGCCGAAGGCACCCCCGGTGAGGTCCGCAACGATCCCCACGTGATCGCCTCCTACCTCGGCACCGACGAAGAAGCCATCGCCCGCAGCGGCGCCACCGACTGACGGCTCGGGGCCCGCGGGATCTCCTGAGCCGCCGACAAAGGGACGTTGTCCCCTGGGCGACTCCGTCCGATCGGGACAGGGTGGTCGTGTGGATGGTTCGGCGCCGGTTGACGTGCGTGCTGCCAACGCCCGCGCCGCCGTGCGCCGGTGGGGCGGGTTGGCGCTCGCCGGGGTGGCGTGGGTGCTGCTCTACCGGTTGAACCGCCCCTTCTGGGTGTGGTTGCTCGGTGACGTCCTCGGGGTGGACCTCACCTCTCGGGCCGGTGGGTCACTGCTGTTCTTCGTGTACGACACGACGAAGATCACCCTGCTGCTGGCCGGGATCATCTTCGGGATCACGGTGCTGCGCAGCTTCATGAGCGTGGAACGCACCCGCGCCCTGCTGGGTGGACGTCGCGAGGGGTTCGGCAACGCCGCCGCCGCGGGACTCGGCGTGGTCACCCCGTTCTGCTCGTGCAGCGCCGTCCCGGCGTTCATCGGGTTCGTCGCCGCCGGCGTGCCGCTCGGGGTGACCCTGAGCTTCCTGATCGCCTCGCCCTTGGTGAACGAGGTCGCCGTGGTGATGCTCTTCGGCCTGTTCGGCTGGCAGATCACCGTGCTCTACATCGGGGCCGGACTCGTGATCGCCACCGGCGCCGGGTACATCCTCGGTCGGATGCACCTCGAGGGATGGGTCGAGCCCTTCGTGTTCGAGACGCGTCTGCGCGGTCAGGTCATCGACCCCGCCCAGGGCCTCAGCTGGGACGACCGGCTCCAGATGGGCCGCGAGGAAGTCGTCACCATCCTCCGCAAGATCTGGCCCTACCTCCTCGTCGGCATCGGGATCGGCGCCGTCATCCACGGCTGGGTACCCGCCGACTGGTTCGCCACCCACGCGACCGGTCCCCTCGGGGTCCCCATCGCCGTGGCGCTCGGCGTGCCGCTCTACTCCAACGCCGCCGGGGTCGTTCCCCTCGTCGAGGTCCTCCACGACAAGGGCATGCCCATGGGCACCGTGCTCGCCTTCATGATGTCCGTCGTCGCCCTGTCACTGCCCGAGATGGTCCTGCTGCGACGCGTCCTCAAGCCCCGGCTCATCGCCACCTTCGTGGCCGTCGTCGCCTCGTCGATCATCGCCATCGGCTACTTCTTCAACATCGTCCTCTGAAAGGACCCACCATGGACATCAAGATCCTCGGCAGCGGGTGCGACAAGTGCCAGACCCTCGAGGCCCGCACGCAGCAGGCCCTGCTGGACCTCGGCCTCGACGCGCCCATCGACCACGTCCGCGACGAGATCGAGATCGCGTCCTACGGGGTGATGAGCACCCCCGCCCTGGTCATCGACGGCGCGGTCGTGATAGCCGGCCGGGTACCCCCACCCGACCAGGTCCGAGACGCGGTGGCCGCCACGACGACCAGCGACTGAGGTCCACCGCGTCGTTGAGGTCCGTCGCCACCCGTCCGGATCAGGCGGACCAGTCCACGAGGATCGCAGGGGGCGGGCCGCCCGCCGGTGCGCCGAGGTCGACGCCGGTCACGTCGAGGACCTGATCGCGAAACCACGTCGTGAACTCGGAGTCGTCGGTGGCGAGGTCGCCGAAGGCCTTCTCCGGTTCGCCCTCGAACCACACCAGCATGAGGCTCCCCATGGGGGTCTCCTGCAAGGCCCACGTCTCCCGGGTGGTGCCGGCTCGGGCCATGTGGGCGTCGAACCCGTCCCGTCGGGCACCGATCGTCTCGGCCGCGAAGGCTCGAGCGTCGTCCTCCTTGCCGGCCAGGACCGGGAACACGCCGTTGAACACACCCATGACTGCCTCCTCTGACGATGGACCCCCATCGTCCATCGTGGTTGTTACAGGGGCGCATCACCGCGCAGCCGGGCCACTTGGGCGACGACGAGGGCGAGGCCCCGCTCCTCGGCGATCGCCTGGGCCCGGTCGAGCGCTGCCGCCGCGCCGGAGTCGAGGGCTCCCGTCCGACGCACCTGGGACAGGGCGAGGGCCACCAGGGTGGTGGCTTCGTGGTACTCCCACCCGAAGGCGCAATTCACCTCCAGCGCCCGGCGCAGGTGCTCGTCGGCCACGTCGTGCCGGCCCAGCAAGGACGCCAACTTCCCGAGATAGGCGCCGATGTGGCCCTGCGAGGTCGCCCCGTTGAACGCGACCTCTCGAGCGTAGGGCTCGAGGATCGGGTACAGCTCGGCCGCCATGTCCGCGGCCTCGAGCTCGATCGCCAGCACGGCATAGCCGATGATCGTCGTCATCCAGAAGTAGTCCGCAGGGGCAAGGGCGAACCCCGCCGCCGCCCCCGCCGCCAGCACCTCTGCCGCCTCGTCGATGCGTCCGACCGCGCAGCACCCGATGGCGTGAACCAGGCGGAACGGGTGGACGTCGGGGTTGGCCGCCACCATGTCCTCGAGCAGGGGCATCAGCTCCTCGTAGCGCCCGGCGAAGGACCGGCTCATGAACAACTGCCCGGCGTAGAGAGAGAAGGCGTCGGGCTCGCCCATCTGGGTCCCCAGCTCGACCATCTGTTCGGACAGCTGGTCGGCCTCGCTCAGCCGGGCTTGCATCGTGAGGGCGAAGACCTCGGTGAGACCGACGACCCACTGGAGGGTGGGCTCCCCCACCTCGGCCGCCAACGCCTGCATCCGGCCGAGGGCCGCGGCGCTGGCGACCGCATCCGCGGACTCCACGGCCACGTTGAACGCCGCCCGACTCGTCCAGAACTGGAGGAAGCGGTCATCGCTCGCCGCCGCGGCGGCCGCGGCGCGGTCGGCGAGCTGCCGTCGGAGGGGAAGCGCACCCGGACCCCAGAGCGCGAACTGCAGGGCCGAGATCATGCGCGGCAGGGCCAGCGGGTCGGCGCTCCGTTCGACCAGCTCGATGGCCTCCCGGGCGACGCGCTGACGGAGCTCCGCCCGCGGGGTGGGGACCAGTTGCAGCGCATGGATCGCCAGGAGGGAGGCGTAGGTGGCGGTGTCCTCCCGATCGGCCACGGCCAGGGCGCGCTCGACCAACAACAGCATCTCCTCGTCCACCTCGCCGACTCGCACCAGCATGTGCTCGTCGGCGAGGGCGGCGCGTACGAGCACGTCAGCGGTTCCGGAGCGCGCGGCCAGCCTCCCCGCCTCGATGACGGTGTCGTGCGCCGCGGGATCGCCCGCCCGGCGTTGCGCCACCCCGAGGCGCACCAGGAGATCGGCCTGCTCCGCCTCGGGCCGGCCGAGGGCCCGGGCGTGGGCGAGCGAGCGCTGGAACCAACCAGCCGCTTCGGCCGGCGCCAGGTTCTCGAGCGCGACCTCGCCGGCCACCGTCGCCCAGTGCAAGGCCTCCGGGAACCTCCTCGCCCGCTCCCAGTGCCGAGCGAGGGTCACCACCACGGCCTGGGCTGTGGGGTCGGCGATCCCCTCCAGGATCATCGCGGTCCGCTCGTGCAGCCGCCGTCGCCGCGATCCGCCGAGCTCGGCGTAGAGGGCCTGAGCCACCAAGGCGTGCGAGAACCGGAACGTGCCGGGAGCCGCGGGATCGTCGTCCAGCAAGCCCGCATCGACAGCCGAGTCCACCGCCGACCGCACGTCCCGCTCGTCGTCGTCGGCCACATCGACCAGGAGCTGCTCGGAGAACTCCGTGCCGAGCACGGCGGCGATGCCGAGCAGATCGGCGGGGCCCTCCCCGAGCGATCGGACCCGGTTCCAGAGCAGGTCCCGCAGGTTGGGCGGGACGACAGCATCGGCGTCGGTGTCCATGCTGAAGCGGATGCCGTCCTCGCCCCCCTCGACCCGCCCGGACTCCAGGAGGTGGCGCACGAAGTGTCCGGCGTAGAGCGGGTTGCCGGCGGTCTGGGCCCGGAGGTCCTCGACGACATGTGGGGCGACCCCGGTGATGGTGCCCGTGATCGAGGTGACCAGGTCGGACAGCTCGACGTCGTCGAAACCGACCAGCTCGACCCGTCGGGCTCCGGCACCCTCGAGGTCGGCCAGCGCGCTGCGCAGGTGATCCGTCGGCTCCTCTCCGGTGTCCCGCCAGCTCAGGACCAGGAGGACGGGCACGTCGGCCAGGGCCCGACGCAGATGTCGGAGCAACAGGAGTGCGGTCGGCTCGGCCCAGTGCAGGTCGTCGAGGATCACCACGAGTGGCCCGGCCCCGGCGAGTCGGCGCAGCAGGTCGGCCACGGCCTCGAAGAGCTGGAAGCGCTCGGTGGCGTCGTCGCCGCTCATCGGTGGTGGGGCCCACAGGCGGTTGGAGAGGTTCGAGGCGATGCGCTGGAGGTCACCGCCTCGGTGCTCGGTGTGTTGACGGAGCAGCGCCATCGGGGCGTGGTCCACCACGGCGCCGATGAGGCTGCGGAAGGGCTGCAGGGGCACCGACGCACCATCGGTGCATCGGCCGTACAACACCGTGGTGCTGCTGTGCCCATGGTGGGCTCGGGCGAAAAACGCCAGCAGCGTCGTCTTGCCGATGCCGGGCTCACCGCTCAACAGCACCGCCGTCGACGAGCCGGAGCGGGTCTGCGCCAGAGCGGACTCGAGCCATGACAGCTCACGGCGACGGCCGATCAGGTCCGGACCGGTGGCCAGCACCGGATGCAACGGCATCTCGAACGGCAGGCCATGGTGCGGGCGCGACGCGGCGGCCGGTTCGCCAGCCGCAACCGTCCAGCCCGCGGCCACCTGCCGTTCGATCGAACGCACGGCGTCGGAGGGCTCCGTTCCGGTCTCTTCGGCCAGGTACGCCCGGTAGTCCTGGTAGGCCTGCAGGGCATCGGCTTGGCGGCCGTCGCCCGCCAGCGCCTGGATGAGCAGGCCGCGGGGCCGATCCCGCCGGGGCTCCGAGCGGACGTGAGCCTCCATGGCGACCACCGCGTCGGCGCAGCGGGATCGGGCGATGAGCGTCTCGGCCCGGTCCTCGACGGCGATGGCCCTGAGCTCGTCGAGGCGGGTGGCCTCCGCCTCGGCCCACGGCTCGGGCCGGAACTCGTCGAGCGCATCACCGTGCCAGTACGACAGCGCCTCCTCGAGCGCCGCCAACCGATCGGCCTGATCCGAGGCACCCGCGATGAGCCCGGTGACCACGGCGCTGTCGACGGCGCAGGTGATGTGGTATCCCACGGCTCCGGTCCGGATGATCTCCTCGCCGACCCGGGCCCGCACGCGCGAGAGCGCCGTGCGCAGCCCGCCCGCTGAGGTCCCGAGGGCCTCGGCCAGGTGGTCGGGCCGCAGGGTCGTGCCCGCAGCGAGCGCCAGGATGGCGAGGAGCCGGCGTTGGGTGGCGCTGGGCAGGTCGACGAGCCGACCGTCCGCCGTGACGAACCCCACCGGTCCGAGGAGGCGGACATGGGCGGTCGTCACCAGCGGAGTGTCCCACCTGCAGGTGACGCGGAGGTGAAACGCCTCGGCGTCAAGGTGCGGGCTGGGCGGCGCCTTGCCGCCCCGCACAAGGAGGCTGTTCATGCCGAAGTACCTCGTACTCGCCGACTACAACACCGAGGGCATCAAGGGAGTCCTCGACAAGGGCGGCACGAGCCGTCGTGATGCCCTCGAGGCGCTGTGTGAGTCGGTCGGGGGGAGCCTCGAGAGCTTCTACTTCGCCTTCGGAGACACCGACGCCTACGTCACCGTCGACCTGCCCGACAACTCGACGGCGGCCGCGCTCTGCATGACGGCGGCGGCGAGCGGCCTGGTCAGCGTGAGCACGATCGCGCTGCTCACCCCCGAGGAGATCGACGCGGCAGGACAGGCCTCGGTGGTGTACCGCCCGCCGGGCGCGTGAGGCCGGGCCGAGGCCGGGCGCCCTCCGGGCCTCGGCCTCGCCATCGGGCCCTGAACTCCTGACCTAGGTTGTGGCCCGCGACGAGTCGAGTCGCCCACCGTCGGTGGGCCGGACGGGTCTTCTGGAGGATTCTGTCGGCTCGTTCGTTGTAAGGGGTGTGATGGGCGCCGATGCTCACGTCCCGGCCACGGGACTCGATGTCGTCGCGTTCGACGACTTCTACGACCGGACCCTCCCGGTGGTCTTCGGCTACCTGCTGCGACTGTGCGGTGGGGACCGCGAGCAGGCGTGGGACCTCACACAGGACGCCTGGGTCACCGTCGTGGACCGGCTTGCCCGGGGGGAGACCGACAAGGCAACGGTCGGCTTCCTGATCTCGGTGGCGCGGTCCCGCTACCTCGACTGGTGGCGACGTCAGCAGCGGCCGCAGCGCAAGTTGGGGCTGGTGTGGGCCGGCACGCGGGCGGCAGAGCCCGCCGACGTGTCGGCTGCGATCAGTCGCGACCATCCTGTTCACCGACATCGTCGGCTCCACCGACAAGGCTGCGGCAATGGGCGACGAAGCGTGGGGGAGGCTGCTCGAACAACACAATCGACAGACGGCCGAGGCGACCCGACGGCACGGCGGCACGGTCGTCAAGACCACCGGTGACGGGGTCCTCGCGCTCTTCGACGGACCCTCCCGAGCGATCCAGGCGGTCCACGAACTGCGCAGGGATGTCGGTGCCCTGGGCATTCAGCTCCGGGCCGGCATCCACACCGGAGAGATCGAACGCACCAAGGACGATGTCGCTGGCCTCGGCGTGCACATTGCAGCAACGGTCATGGCGCTCGCCGGACCAGACGAGGTCCTCGCCAGTCGAACGGTCAGGGATCTCGCCGCCGAGTCCAGGATCGTCTTCACTGAACGTGGTGCCCAGGTGCTGCGGGGCATCCCAGGCGAGTGGGACCTCTACGCCGTAACCGACGAGCGGGCTTCACCCGTCCCCGGCTAACTGGTGCCCGACGCCCTCGACGATCAGTACTCCAGCCCCGTCGCTGCGGCGGGTCCTCCGAATGATCTCGACCGGCAGTCCGGAGGGCTGAACTACGTGACGTCGCGACGGATCGTCCGGACGACGCCGGCGGCTAGCGGGACCGCAACCCAGAAGAGGACCGAGATCGAGATCTGCGGCACGTGACCTCCCCAGTCGTTCTCGAGCACCCAGTTGAACGTCGTGGACATGTCGATCCAGTCAGAGACCAGCGTCGAAGCGGCGCCGAGCACGGCGAAGGCGGCGGGGAGGGCGAAGGAGGCGGCGATGGCGGGCGCCGAGCTCTGCAGCAGCGCCCCGAGCGCGACGCCAGCGAGGACGTTGAGGAGCACGAAGAGCAGATAGCCGGTGATGGCGCCGACGTCGAGGTTTGCCTCCAGGGTCCGGCCCGAGGCGGCCGCAAGACCGAGGCCGGCCGCGGTGACCACCCCGCCGAAGATCGCTGCACCTCCTCCCAGCATCAGCGACGCCGCCAGCTTGGCGTTGACGACGCGGATGCGTCGCGGTTCCTGGGTGAAGGTGCTGAAGACGCTGCGTTGGCTCCATTCACCGGTGAGCATCAGGATCGCCACCACAGGCAGGAGGATCGTGAGCGCGAGGGCGGCAACGCGGAGGTAGCTCGCGTGGGTCTGATCGAAGCTCGTCGGGGCGAAGATCGGCGCCAGCATCATCCCTGCCGTCGACAGGGCCACGAGAGCGAGAAGCCAACGTGCGGCGCGGGTGTCGGTGGCCTTGGCCCACTCCACCCGGACGAGCCGTGAGAACGGGATGGGTCCTCGGGCCGACGACGGTGCCGCCTCGATGCCGTGGGTTCGGGCGGAGATGGACATGGTCATGCTGCCGCCTCCTGGGGCGCAGCCGCCTTGGCTGAGGTGAGAGAGAAGAACAGCTGCTCCAGCCCATCTGTCTCGGCGTGACGCAACTCGGTGAGAAGCACGTGGTGGTCGCGGGCGACACCCGCCACCACCTCGGTCGTGACCCGACCATCGGCGACGTCCACGGTGAGCACATCATCCGGCCCGGCGATGCAGTCGATCTGCGCCGCTTGGAGCGCCGCGGCCAGTGCAACGGGGTCCGGACTGCGCACGAGGATCGTGGAGCTGGCCAGGAGATCGTCCAGCCGACCGGCGGCCACGACGACACCGCCGGAGATCACGACGAGATGACCAGCTGTGNNACCAGCTGTGGCCTGCACCTCGTGGAGCAGGTGGCTCGACAGCAGCACCGTGCCGCCATGGTCGGCGAAGTCGCGCAAGAGCGTTCGCATCCAGGCGATGCCATCGGGATCGAGCCCGTTCGCCGGTTCATCGAGGATCAGGGCCGCCGGTTCACCGACGAGGGCGTGGGCGATGCCGAGGCGCTGGCGCATGCCAAGGGAGTAGGTCCCGACCCTCTTCGCCGCAGAGTCGGTGAGTCCGACGAGGTCCAACAGGTGGTCGACCCGCCTCGTGTCAACGCCTGCCATCCGCGCGGCGATCGTGAGCGTCGCCCGGCCACTGCGTCCGGGGTGCATCGCCGAAGCGTCGAGCAGCGTCCCGACCACCCGCGTCGGGTTGGGCAACTCGCCGAACGGTCGGCCGTCGATGGTCGCCGTACCGCAATCGGCTCGCACCAGCCCGACGATCATCTTCAGCGTGGTGGACTTCCCGGCGCCGTTGGCCCCGAGGAATCCGGTGATGGTCCCGGGTTCGCAGCGCAACGAGACGTCGTTGACGACCGGGACCTTCTTGTAGCTCTTGGTGAGAGCCGTTGTGGTGATCATGGGGCCAGCGTGAACCGCCCGGTGTGCCCGCGCATCGGGCGGACGGACATGATCCGGTGTCCGAAGGGATGCTCGGCCCCTACGGACTTCTCGTCTTTCGTTGCTCGCAATGCCGACTTTCGTCGAAGGTGCACCCGGGCCGGGGACCCTACGCTCGGGTCATGTCGTGGCTACGCAGATGGTGGGCCCTAACTGCTCCCACGGCGATACCTGTACCCAGCGACCCGGCCCAACCCGACAACGAGGGGCCCAGGACCGGGCGCGACTGGTCCGTCGACGCCGGTGCGTTCCTCCTCGCCGCCGCTCTCGGCGCCCTGATCCTGAGCGTCACCGTGGACGACACGGCCACTCGGATGACCTCGGGGCAGGTTGCCACCGACGCCGCGTTCGGAATCCTCTGCTGTCTCTCCCTGTGGTGGCGGCGGCGGTGGCCGGTCGGGGTGGCGCTCGTCTGCGTGGTGTTGGGCGCGTTCTCGACGTTTGGCACGGTCGCCGGCCTGCTCGCACTGTCCTCGCTGGCTCTGCACCGCCATGTCCGGCCCGCCCTGTTCGTCGCCGCGCTGTTCGTTCCGTCCGCAGTGGTGTGCTCGATCTGGCTCGGGCGGGCCTCCCCCTGGTCGGTGATGCTGCCGACGGTGGCGCTTGCGGCCGCCGCCACCGCATTGGGCATGTTCGTCCGAGCCCGGCGTCAGCTGCTTGCGACCCTGCGCGACCGTGCCCAACGGGCCGAGGCCGATCAGGTCGTCCGCGCCGAAAGTGCGCGCCTGGCTGAGCGAACCCGCATCGCTCGGGAGATGCACGACGTGCTCGCCCACCGCATCTCCCTGGTGGCGCTGCACGCCGGTGCACTCGAGGTCGCACTCGACCTGCCTCCCGATCAGGTGCGGGAGAGCGCAGCGCTGCTGCGATCGACGGCCCACCAGGCGCTGGAGGAGCTGCGCGACGTGATCGGCGTGTTGCGGCAGGAGCCGGGACAGGGGCGGCCTTCAACGGTGCCTCAACCAACGTTGGCTGACATTCCGAGCTTGGTTGAGGAAACCCGCCGTTCCGGCGCGAAGGTCGACTTCGAGATGCGGGTGGACGGTGCCGCTGCCGCACCTGACCCCTTGGGTCGTGACGCCTATCGCATCGTGCAGGAAGCGCTGACGAACATCAGCAAGCATGCTCGCGGCACCCAGGCCCGGGTTCGCGTGGAGGGAGCGGCGGACCGCGGCCTGCACGTCAGCGTTCGGAACCCAGCCGCAGTGGGCGCCCACGACCGTCCGGCTCTGCCGGGTTCCGGCACCGGCCTCCTTGGCCTCCAGGAGCGGGTGACCCTGGCCAATGGCGTTCTGGTGCACGGGCCGGACGCTTCCGGTGATTTCGTCGTCGAGGCCGACCTGCCGTGGTGAAGGTCCGGGTGCTTCTGGTCGATGACGACGCGCTGGTTCGTGCCGGTCTCCGGATGATCCTGTCGTCGTCAGGGGAGCTGGAGGTGGTGGGCGAGGCTGACGACGGTGCCAACGCCGTCGCTGCTGCGCAGACGCATCGACCCGATGTCGTCCTGATGGACATCCGGATGCCCGGAATGGACGGCATCGCCGCCACGGAGGCCCTACGCCGCCTTGCCCGTCCACCGCACGTCATCGTGCTGACCACGTTCCAGGCCGACGAGCATGTCATGAGCGCGCTTCGGGCCGGAGCCGACGGGTTCCTGTTGAAGGACACCGCACCCACGGAGATCGTCAATGCAGTGCGCCTCGTGGCGGCAGGAGAAGCGATGCTGTCACCGTCGGTCACCCGCACACTTCTTTCTCACCTCGGCAACAACGACATGACAGACCGCCGTCGCTTCGCTGCCCAGCGCCTGAAGTCGCTCACCGACCGGGAGCGGGAAGTCGCTACTGCGGTGGGGTCCGGCGCATCCAACGCCGAGATTGCCGCATCTCTGTTCATGAGCGAGGCCACCGTCAAAGCGCACGTCTCGCGGCTTCTCACCAAGCTCGCCGTCACGAACCGGGTGCACATCGCGATTCTCGTGCACGACGCTCAGTCGTGACTTGACCGCCCAGGCGGCGACCGGCACCGCAGCACTTCCCCCACCGCCAGCATGGTCGCCGGCAGCCCAAAGCACGCGCTTGTGGCAGGTGGCCGACGGCAGCCCGTCGACCGAAGAGGGGTCCTTGCGCACCGGCCGCCCGCCAGCAAGAGCTGGCGCGGCGGGGACAGAGCCCCTCAGGACCGGCCTGGTGTCACAGGTACCAGAGCCCGGCCAACCGGTACTTCTTCACCTTGTGCTCGATGTTGCTGGTCCAGCTGCAGTGCACCACATAGGGATCATCGGGCAGGCCGTGCGGGTTCTCCAGGCTGAACAAATGACCGTTGGCGAAATCGGCTGGGTCGAGGATGTCGAGGGTGAGGTCCCTGACGTAGCGGGTGGTCAGCACGATGTTCACCACGCGCTGCTGGCTCTGCAGGCGCAGCACCTCGTCGAAGTGCCGGCACACCAGGTTCCAGAACGTCCTGGAGGCGCTGGTGTTGCGCAGGAAGAAGAACCCGCTGTTGACGTGCAATGGCTGGTACAGCACGTTCGGCCCGTCATACATGAACTGGGCATCCAGGGCCCGCCGTCGTGGATGGAACAGCACCTCCCCCGGGTCCTTCTTCCAGACCAGGTCGACGTCCTGGAAGAGCACGTCGTAGCCGAGGTTGAGCACGTCCTGGACCACCGCGGTCTTGGGGAACATCATCCGCGTGAAGGTCACGTCACCGTACGCCTGTGCGGCTTCCTTGGACTGGGCTCCGTAGGAGGTCTCATCGCAGTACACCGCGAATCCCAGTGATTCACCGAGCTCCGCCGTTGTGGTGTCCAGGGCCACGATCAGGGTCCAGGAGCGCACCTCGATGCCGTGACGATCACAGGATGCGACCCAGTTCAGCAGGAGATCGGTGTACCCCTGGTTCAAGGTCATGACCACCACCGCATTGTCCCTGTGGTGCTGGTCGAGCAGTCGGCCCAGCTCGCGCTCCCGCTCGCTGCGCCCGGCATCGCACTGGCCCCAGAGGCGCCGAGATTCCTCACGTTGGTGCCGGCGCACGGCATCGAAGTGCTCTTGGCTGTCCCGGTCTTCCTTTCCCGGGAAGACGACGGGCTCTGCCTCGGTCGGCTGGGGGGACGGTGGCCGGGCCGGCAGGCTCGCCGATTGATCGGACATGGTCTGACTTGTTCCCTTCCAAGCCGTGTCAAGGCCTGTTCAGGCGACGCAACGCCCAAGCTCGGTGCGAGCGTAGTTGCGGGAGTGGCGGCCGACCGCTTCGACCGCGCGGCCGGGACCACCTACGGTCCCGGTCGTGGGCATCGCACAAGTAGGCGGCTGACCAGGACATCCACCGAGTGGGCGATACTGGTTTCGAACCAGTGGCCTCTGCCGTGTGAAGGCAATACAGCCAGATCCGGCTACATCCGGTCGCTACCGGATGGCCCCGAGAAGCCCGGTACTCCGGGGTTCTCAGGTCCGGTCACCTCCGGGCACATCCGGGTGCTACTGGAAATCCCGCGGCCTGGCCGCGGCCTGAGTGTGATCAGCCGCTCGTGGTTCGGTCGGTTGGCCTGACAGGTCCAGGACCACAACAGCCCACCGCTCCCTTGCAGCGCATCGGACCTGTCGCCAGCTGCGAGGGCGTCGGGGCTGCCGGTTCTGAGTTCGTGCCGCACCATCGTGTCTGGATGTAATCGCCANNCGCCAGCGGCCGGAGTCGGGGCGGCGACCGGGCAGGATGGTCACACCATGACCGACGCAGCCGAGCGAGGAGGCCACCGGCGGGGGCCTCGGCGCGAAGAGGGGGCACCGTCGGGTCCTGAAGAGGTTCGCCGGGCGGTACTGGACGCGGCGGCGTCACTGTTCGTGGAACGGGGTGTGGATCGTGCGTCGTTGCGCGACATCGCCGCAGCCGCGAACGTTCACCCCACCCTCATCGGACGGTACATCGGCCATCGGGACGAGCTTCTGCTGGCGGTGTTTGACGACTTGTCGACACAACTCGCCTCGGCGGTGTTGGAGAACCCGCTGTCAGGTCAGGGATTTGGCCCGGACACCGTCATGGGCAAGTGGACACGCGTCGCCGGAGCGTTGGTGATCAGCGGTCGTGCGATCGCTGGCCGCGACCGGTTCAACCCGGTCATGGCGATGGCCGAGACGTTGATGGAGGGGTACGGACTCGACCGGGAGGGTGCTCGCCTGCGGGCGGCACAGATCGTCGCCGCCGCGTTGGGGTGGCGGATCTTCGAGGACTACCTGATCGAGGCCGGAGAACTCGACGCCGTGCCCCTTGACGTGCTCCGGGACGAGTTGGCTCGCTCGGCGCGTCGCCTCGGCGCCACCCCGTGGCCCTCGCCACCGGACATCTCCCCTCGTTCTCCCTGAGGCTGCCACTGGGGTGACGGCTCGGGTCTTTGGGCACTGTCTGCGCGTCCGGCCGGAACCTAATGTGCACATTCGGAGACAATCCGGGGCCGCTCCTGCTCCCCGATAACCGACCTGAGGTCCCATGGCTGCTCCATCGAGTCCCGACATGCCCGAGACCGATCCGGGTAGGTCTCGCCTCCCGCTCCTGTTGGCGATGGCCATGTTCGTGCTGGTGGTGGATACCTCGCTTATGAACGTGTCGATCACCGCAGTGGCTCAGGATCTGGACACCACGGTCAGCGGCGTCCAGTCCGCGATCGCCCTCGAAGCACTGGTCTCCGCCGCGTTCATACTGATCAGCAGCAAGGTCGGTGACCTCATCGGGCGCAAGCGAGCCTACGTGATCGGTCTGGCGGCCTACGCGGTCGGCGCGTTGGCGATGACCGTGGCCCAGAGTCTCACCATGGTCATCGTCTTCTGGGCGATCACCGGTGGTCTGGGTGCGTCGCTCCTGCTACCGGCCATGCAGTCCCTCATCCACGGCAACTTCGAGGGCGCCGCGATGAAGAAGACCTACGCCCTGGTCGGGGCGGCGGCGGCGGTCGGTGCGGCCATCGGCCCGCTCATCGGCGGATTCCTCACCACCTACCTGTCCTGGCGTGTCGGCTTCCTACTCGAAGCCGTGATCGTCGCCATCGTGCTGTCGGGCATCAAGCTGGTCATGGACGTGCCGTACACGGGACTGCGCAGGATCGACGGGATCGGCGCTGTCCTTTCGGTCCTAGGCATGGGCGGGGTGGTTCTGGGCATCCTGGTCTGGCAGGAAGGCGGCAAGTTCGTCGGACTGCTCATGGCCATCGGTGCCGTGGCCCTGGCCCTGTTGGCCCGTTGGCTCGTACGGCGTCAACGCGAAGGCAAGGTGACACTGCTCGACCCGAACCTGTTCAAGGTGCCGAACTTCCGCATGGGCGCTCTCCAGATGGTGCTCCAGCAGATCACCCTCGGTGGCGCCATGATCGCCCTTCCCCTCTACTTGCAGGTGACCCTTGAGTACAACGCCATGCAAGCGGGCCTCTCCCTGGCTCCATTGTCCCTCACCATGTTCGCCGTCGCCCTCCTGATGGGGAAGAAGGCCGGGGACCGACGCCCGGCCAGCATCATCCGGATGGGGTTCGGGCTGGCGCTCGTCGGCATGGTCCTGGTCGTCCCGGTCATCCCTCGCGGCGAGTCGGGGTGGGCGCTGCTGGTCCCGCTCCTGATCGCCGGAGCGGGCCTCGGCCTCCTGGTCTCCCAACTCAACAACTACATCCTGGCCCCCATCGAGGAAGAGCGGGTCAGCGAAGCGGCCGGAGTCAACTCCGCGGGCCAATCCTTCGGCCTGTCCTTCGGGCTGGCCATGGCAGGCGGCATCCTCCTCGCAGCGCTGTCAGCGAGCTTCATCAACATGACCGAAGCCAGCGACGTCATCCCACCCGCAGAACAGGAACAGGTGACGGACGTGTTGGAAGACAACGCCCAACTGGTGAGCACCACCGACCTGGAGGAGTTGCTCGCCACTCAACCCGACGAGATCCAACAGGAGATCATCGACATCAACACCGACGCCGGAGACATCGCCCTCCAGGTCGCGATGCTCGTACCGATCCTCGCCTGCCTCCTCGGCTTCCTCAACTCCTTCCGACTGATGCGCCTACCCGACTTCCAGCCATCAGCATCAGTCGAAGGACTGGGACTGGGCTGATCACCGGTCCCGTCACCCGACCTTCCTGCTCGACAATGGGTGCGGCGTGGGCGGTCACGACGTCCAACCCCGACCTGGGCAGTCGCAGGTGGTAGCGCTGAAGGGGTCATCGCCAGCCCTGCTGACTTCCCAGAGCCACGTGGCCCGCTCGGAGGCGTCGCCTTGGGCGACGCGCGTGGCCTTTCCCAAGCCCCGTCGCCTCAACCCTGCTGATTCACGGGGCCGGGACGTTCGGCCCTAACGGCGGCACGCCAGATCGGCCCAATGTGTACATACACACACAAAGGAGCGATGTGGTGGCGAAGTCAGCAGCAGAGTTGGTCGCCGAGGCCCGGAGCCAGGTGGAGGTCGTGTCACCTGTGGACGCTCCGGCGGAGGTCTCCGCAGGGGCCGTGCTGCTCGATGTGCGAGAGACCGAGGAGTGCCAACACGGCCACATCGACGGCTCGGTCCAGATCCCCCGAGGCGTGCTCGAATCCTTCGCCGACCCGGCCGGTCCCCACCACCCCGAGGCCCTCGATCCGAGCCGCCGGGTGATCGTGGTGTGCCGCTCGGGCGCTCGGGCCGCACTCGCCGCCGTGACGCTCCAGACGATGGGCTACGCCGATGTCGCCGTCCTCGACGGCGGACTCGTCGCCTGGCAGGAGGCCGGGCTACCGGTCGTCGAGCACGCCTACACCGACATCTGATCGAACGACAAAGGACACCCAGCCATGACCGAGATGAAGAGTTCCGACACCGTCCCGCTGACCTGGGACGAGGTGTACTACACGAACTGTCCACTGGTGTCAGCCAGCAACGTGGACCAGGAACTGGGCTGGACCCGCGAGGAGTTCAAGAAGATCGGCGTGAAGTACGCCTTTCTCCGCTCCCGTCGTGAGAACAACTGGTACCCGCACTACGTCCACAACATGGACAACCTGATCCGCTTCGGGGGTCTGTTCCCGCCGATCCACGTCCACGCCGATCTCCGCCGCACCAAGCTCCTGGGAGCGACCCACGCCCCCCATGAGGGCGGCTGCCTGCTGGTACGAGCAAGGGACGACATCTACCGGATGGAGGAGCTGAAGGGGAAGAAGATCGGGCTGACCAAGAGCCTCAACACCATCAAGAACGACTGGTGGCGGATCCAGGAGGAACAGGGCATCGAACTGATGCTCCGGGTCAACGGCATGACCCGCGACGACGTCGAGATCGTCGAGTTCCCCTACCCCGACGACTGGTACGACAAGCCCGAGATGCTGGACCCGATGGAGAACCCCTCGGAGTTGTGGCTCAAGCGGGACCACAAGCACGACCTCGCCTTCCGACCCCTGGAGACCGCCCTGGGCAACGGCACCGTCGATGCGATCTACACCCAGAGCAAGCCCTTCCAGCACCTCCAGGAGGCCACTGGCAGGTTCAAGGCCATCGAGGACCTCGCCCGCTACCCCGACTGGACCCTCCAAGTCGCCAACATCCCCGCCGTCATCACCTGCACCCAGGAGATGGCCGACCAGCACCCCGAACTGGTCGTCACCTTCATGAAGGGCATGATCAAGGTCGGACGCTGGGCCAACGAGCACAAGCCCGCCGCCGCGGCCATCCTCGACAAGCAGACCTTCTACCGGGACGTGGAGGACACCTACCGCGGGATCGAGCACATCGACATGGTCCCCAACCTCTCACC
>CXWK01009197.1_pt2 | contig 19518 bp, 21 predicted proteins | sample 590851 | NCBI WGS metagenome assembly CXWK01 (sample SAMEA3498364, study PRJEB10139) | wastewater metagenome | biome: wastewater treatment plant; material: activated sludge | place: Denmark | collected 2014-08-01 | reverse complement strand
CTAAAAGTTGAAATAATTATTTTTTGTTTAATTAGAAATCCCATCACATCAAAGTTACAAAAGATATATTAGCCTCATCCGTTTTGAATGAGGCTAATTATTTAATCAATATTACAACTTATAAAGCTGTAAATGTTAAAAAGTAACAGAGTTGCTTTTGAGAGTGACTAAGTTACTTTCCAAATTGTTCATCAAGTATTGTTGTTACCTGATCTTTTGACTGAATGCTGCTTGTTGCTTTTACAACTTTGCCATTTTTGTAATAAACTGTAAAAGGTAAGCCTTGAAAACTTCTTGCTTCAGGAAGGTTTCTAATAACTTTTGCATCAGGTGAATCGAATTCCATATCAGCAAATTTTACATTTTTGTATTCGCCTTCAATCTCTTCCATAACTTCGTAAACAGGAATGCACATTGGTCCCATTCTGCCACAACAGATCATTACATTTTCGTTGTTCTTTAATAATTCAGCGTGATCAGCTTCTGAAAGTACATGAGTTAAATTTGTTCTTAACATTTTTATCCTTTTTGTTTTTAATATTTATTAATTAGTCTTCAACAACAGCAAGAATATCTGAACGTTGTAAGATTCTGTATTCTTTACCGTTCATTTCAACTTCATCTCCACCGTATTTAGCGAATAATACTTTGTTACCTTCTTTAATTTTTTCTCTTAAATCTTCATCAGTTCCAACTGCTATTACAGTACCAACACGTGGTTTTTCTTTTGCTGAATCAGGAATTATTAACCCTGAAGAAGTTTTTTCCTCAGCTGGCATTGGTTCAAGTAAGATGCGGTCATCTAAAGGTTTTATTTTCATTATAGCTCCACTAATTTTTTATGTTTAACAATTGATTAATTTTATTTCTATCAAAACCTACGATTGCTGTGTTGTTAATAAGAATTACAGGAACACCCATCTGCCCGGTTCTACGTAACATATCTCTGGCAGCTGATTGATCTCGTGATACATCAACATCAGTAAAACGAATATTCTTTTCTTTAAAATATCTTTTAGCTTGTACACAGAAACTACAAGTAGGAGTTGAAAATACAATAACTTTTGGTTGTGCAGTCGTCATATAAATTTTTAAATAGTTTTTTTTTGTGAAGATATGATTCAGGAGAAAAAAAAAGGATTCAATTGCTGGATTTAATACAATTAATAATTGTGTGTAGAGATATTTAGAAATTTTGTAATAATTGTTTGCAGCAGATTTGCTTTTAAACTTCGAGTAAAATGAATTAGTCTAAGAGATTTTTGATTTCCAATAGCTTACGGAACAGAATTGATCTAAACATCTACTCTAATATGATTTGAATAAATCCAGGCACGATCTTCATTAAAAACTTCAACACGGTAAACACCTTTTTTATTTACAATAAACTCGGCATCAATTCCATTTGAAGTCTCTAAGACTTTTCCGTTTCCAATAAGTTTTATCTCTGATTTCTGTCCAGGAAGCAAAACATTTAGTTTTATATTTTTATGATCTGGAACAGTATCCCCCATTTGAAATTTTTTATTGTTGTGATCTGCAAAAAATCTAAATCCTTTAGATTCAGCAACATAATCATTTGCAACAAAACATCTTCCATCTTTTAGTGCATTATAAATTTGCCACTTTGCAGTATCAACATCTTTTGTGTTATTTCCTTTTTTTATTTCCTTATCAAGTAAAACGTGTGTGCGAATTGATTTAAATAAAACTTTGTATGGAAAAATCTCAACTTCTAAAAATCCAACAAGATTATATTTATGTGCATGTGCATCAATTCCACCAATGCCAATAACTTTTCTTTTTAAACTAATTTCATCCCAGACTTTTAACGTTTCTTTCGGTGGAGCGATAATTGTTCTTAATGGATGTAAAAAAGATCGGTATTTATTTTCTTCAGTTAGATTCTCAACCCATTCAGACATATGATTCCAGATTTCAATTCCTGTAAAATCTTCAGTATCCCATTCAACCCAGGGATAAGCGGGATGTTCTTTGTGTTGTCGTTTTTCATGAGGATGAGCTAAAAATCCGATGCCGCCAAGTTCTTTTACTTCTGAAACATATTTTTTTGCAGGAGTTCTTGTTGAAAATGCTTTATCAATCCCAAAAGCCAAATAATGGTTTTTATTTTCTTTATCATTTATCTCACAGCCAACAAGACAGAGCGTTTTGCCAAACCACTTTTCATAACCTTCATGCATTGCGCGTAAAGTATTATGATCTGTAAGCATTATAAAATCTAAACCGACTTCATCAGCAAACTTTGCGATATCAGGCACTTCTCCAGTTCCGTCAGAAAAAGTTGAGTGCATATGTACTGAACCAACGTATTCGAACATTTTCTTTATCTCTTGTTTGAGACAAAAATAGATATAATTAGTTTATTTGGAAAGGAAGTTTTTATTAAGAGATTTTAAAATCTTGTTGTAATATCAAAAAGAATTCTGCCATAAGTTCGGGTTGATTCAAAAGCTCCCTCATAACTTATTGAAAATGAAAATGGACTGAATGCACTTGTGGAAAAATCAAGTATCAAAGCTTTTTCATCAAACTTTGAGTTAGCATATGAAAAAGTATAATCAGTTTTTCTAAAACTTATTGATAAATCTGAACGGATTTCTGAAAGAGATTTATTTAATGTAACTGAATAAACATATCCATCAACGTAATTGCTAATCAATCGATTAAAATTTAAACCAATTGATGATTGAATTATTGGAATCATTGAATACGAAATGTTTCCGCCATAGTTTTCACTCGGTTTAACATCCGATTTACTATATCGGTAACCATACTGTACCCCGACAGTAAGTCCATTAAACGGTCTTACTATTGATCTTACTCTAAATCCTTGTCGTGTTTCATTTTCTAAAACACTATCGGAAATAGATTTAAATGTTTCGTAGTAATAAACATTTTTACGTGCATCATAAGAAAGGTTTAGAGAAAATTCTCGAACTGGAGCATATCTTGCAGAAAGATAAAGTGAAGTTAAACTAAAATCATCTTTTTCAACTCCCAGTTCTTTTTTGTATAGATCAACCTCGGTAGAAGCAAATAAATAAATATTTGAAATGATATTATTAGTGTGCTGTAAATAAGCAAATCTTCTATCTGTTATAAGATTATTTGTTTGCTGAAATAGTGAAAAAGTATTTTCCATAATTCCATTACCCAAAGTATCAACTCTATTCAAGTAAATTCCATACTCAAACAATTTCGTGTTTAATCCAAAATCTGTAAAATTTGGTCGAGATCCAATTACAACCCCTGTTGTTAAAAATGAAAACGCTTTTTCAAATTGCAGCCCATCAACGATACTTATATTTGATATTTTTCTGTTTAAATACCTGCCAAACCATAGTTGAGTAGATTGATCAAACTTATAATTTAAGTTTAAGTCATAAACTTTTAATGCTCTACCAAGATTAGATGAAACAGTTTTCCAATCATCTGCTTTATAGGCAAAAATTGAGTAAGTAGAAAAAGATAAATCTGAACCACCAATATTCTGGGCACCAAATCTAAATGAATGACGCCAGCGCTGATAATCTCCATTATCAGAAATATTATTAAAATTTGAGTACGATTGAATTGAATATCTGCCAGTTATTTTTGATTCAATTTCCTTTATCTCGACTTCTTTTGATTCCTTAATTGTATTTACAGGTTTAACTTCATTTAATTCTGTTTCTGTTAAAACCTGAATATTTTGATTTTCGTTTTGTTTAATTTCTTTAACATAAGCATAAACAATATTTCCAGATTTAAAATCATTGCTGCCCAATCGCTCGCAAGCAGCGGAAGATGAAGACAAATATTTTACAATTAGAACAGGTGCGGTTCTATTAGTTTTTTTTAAGTAAAGCGTATCACCTTCTGTAATTCCGTTAGTGTTTTCAAAACTAACATAAACCAATTGTGAGGAAATGTAACCAACCTTGCCTTCTCTTATATTTTGTTGTGCAAATGTTGCACAACTTAAAAAGATTATTACGCCTATAAGTAGAGTAATGATTTTCATTAGTTTACTTCTCGGTTTTTTAATCCTGGCCTAATCAATTTATTATCCCAATCATTCGTTTCATGACAATTCCAGCAATCTGTTCTATCTCCTAAATCATGTTCATCAAGAAAGTCTTCCATATGACAGCTAAGACATTGTGGTTGATAGTTTGTCTCCGAATGACATTCATTACAATCAACATTGTTATGATTATTTCCTATAGGAAAAAAATTATGATCAAAATTGGCAGGAGTCCAACCATTCATTGAGTGACAGCTTAAACAATCTTCAGAAAAATTTAAAGTCTGATGTGGTGGATCAGTTGTAGCATTAAAATCATCCTGATGACATGCAAAACATTCAGTTGGAGTTCCAGTATAACCACTTGCATGACAATTTGCACAGGCCACTGATGTATGAGCTCCTGTTAATGGAAACTGAGTAATGTTATGATCAAAATTTGCATCTTCCCAATTTGTTGTAGTATGGCAAATAGTGCAGTCTGTAGGATAATTTTCTGCAACATGGTTAGGATCAGTCGTAGCATTAAAGTCATCCTGATGACAAGCAAAACATTCAGTTGGAGTTCCTGTATAACCGCTTGTATGACAGTTTGCACAAGCAATTGATATATGAGCTCCTGTTAATGGAAACTGCGTGATGTTATGGTCAAAACTAGTTTGATTCCATGCATTTGCATTATGACAAAGTTCACAAGTTGTCGGATATGATTGTGAAACATGGTCTGGGGCAGTATTAAAATCAGGCTGATGGCAAGTTATACAAGTATTGTTCAATCCTGTTAAAGTACCAACATGGCAAGATGAACATTGTAATGGCTGATGCGAACCTAATAACTCAAATCCAGTTGTTGTGTGATTAAACGTTGATGGAACCCAAGCTGAAGAAGTATGACAAGTTTCGCAAGTTGTTTGTATACCTGCGTTACTATGATTTGGATTAACAGCATTATTATAATCAGTTTGATGACAACCAATACATAAATTAGGTGTGGATGTATAATTTCCATTATGACAAGTTGCACAATTATTTGCAATTTGTAAATGGGCTCCAGTTAATGCAAATACCTGATCGTGTTGTGGAAATGTTGCCGGTTGCCAATCTGCATTTGGTGTATGACATACCACACAATCAGTAGAAATACTTAACGTTTGGTGATTCGGATTAACAGCACTATTATATTCGTTTATATGACAGTCTGAACAAAGAACAGAAGTTCCGGAATATCCATTCTGATGACATTGAATACAATCAGCATTTAAATGTTCACCAACTAAAACAAAATCAGATAAAGCGTGGTTGAAGGCTCCTTCTTTGTCACCATTCGGATGACATGCTAAACAATCTTCACTATTATAATTGTAACCTTGCACACCCTGATGTTCATTATCCATATCTGGTTGATTGTGTTCGTGGCAGGAGATACAAGAAAAAACTGCAAAATTATTCGCAACAGTATGACAATCTGAACATAAATTCCACTCCCCATTGTGCTCTCCAGAGTAAATCGGGAAGTACTGATTATCATGATCAAAAGTAGCTGGATCCCAGGCAGTAGTTGTATGACAATCTACACAAGTTGTTGGAAAACCCGCAGCTTGATGATTTGGATTAGTAGAATTATTATAATCTGTTTGATGGCACGCTACACAATCAGTTGGTGTTCCCGTATAACCACTTGTATGACAGGTTGCACAGGCCGTAGTAATATGAGCACCAGTTAGCGGAAACTGTGTTAAGTTATGATCAAAGTTTGCATCTTCCCAATTTGTTGTATTATGACAAACCGTACAATCTGTTGGATAATTTTCTGCTACGTGATTTGGATCTGTTGTTGATTGATAATCCGATTGATGACAAGCATAACACTCTGCCGGAGTTCCTGTATAGCCACTTGTATGGCAAGTTTGCACAAGCTACTGATGTATGAGCTCCTGTTAAGCGGAAACTGTGTTAAGTTATGATCAAAGTTTGCATCTTCCCAATTTGTTGTGTTATGGCAAACCGTACAATCTGTTGGATAATTCTCTGCTACGTGATTCGGATCTGTTGTTGATTGATAATCCGATTGATGACAAGCATAACACTCTGCCGGAGTTCCGGTATAACCACTTGTATGGCAAGTTTGCACAAGCCACAGAAGTATGAGCTCCGGTTAGTGGAAATTGTGTAATATTATGATCAAAGTTTGCATCTTCCCAATTTGTTGTGTTATGACAAATCGTGCAATCTGTCGGATAATTTTCCGCTGCGTGATTTGGATCTGTTGTTGATTGATAATCCGATTGATGACAAGCATAACACTCTGCCGGAGTTCCTGTATAGCCACTTGTATGGCAGTTTGCACAAGCTACTGATGTATGAGCTCCTGTTAATGGAAACTGTGTTAAGTTATGATCAAAGTTTGCATCTTCCCAATTTGTTGTATTATGACAAACCGTACAATCTGTTGGATAATTTTCTGCTGCGTGATTTGGATCTGTCGTTGATTGATAATCCGATTGATGACAAGCATAACATTCTGATGGTGTGCCAGTATAACCACTTGTATGGCAGCTTGCACAATCAACCTGGATATGGCTCCCTGTTAGAGGAAATTGAGTAATATTATGGTTGAATTGAGCTGGAGACCAACTATTTATCGAATGACACACTTCACATGTGGTTGGAATTCCTGCAGTAATATGATTTGGATTTGTTGTAGTTTGATAATTTTGTTGATGACACGAATAACATTCATTTGAAAGTCCGGAGAAAGTATCTTGTTGATGACAAGAAAAACAACTTGGTAAAGAGTGTCCGCCTGTAAGTGGAAAGAAACTATGATTAACATTTGAAGTATTCCATGTTAGCGAATTAACACTATGGCATTCTTCGCAATCCGTAGAAAACTTTGCAGCAATATGATCCGGAGATCGAGCTGAACTATAATCCTGAACATGACAAGTGTAACAATCAGCATTTTCCACATCAAATCTTAATTCTGAGTAACCAGAATGACATTGTGCACAATCTGAAAGTTTATGTGCCCCAACTAATGGAAATCGGCTAGACTGATGTACACCAATAATATCTTTTACAATCCAGGTCGTTGGAGTATGACAATTGGCACATTCAAATCCCACAGAACCTTTATGAATATCAGTGTGACATGAAATGCAATCAGTTTTTGCTGCAGAAAATACTAACGAAGTATGACATGATTTACAATCAACATTTTGATGCTGACCTTCTAAACTAAATTTAGTTTGGGTGTGATCAAAAGTAACTTTTGATAAATTAACTTTCCAATTTTCTGAAACATGGCAAAGTGAACAATCCTGATCGAAATCATCTCCATGAGGTGATTGAGCAAATAGATTGATACTAAGTAGTACAAAAATTATTTTGAATGACAATCTGAACATTTAAAATCTTTTATTTTATAAAGTACAAATGGAGTAACATTTTCTGTAATTGTTTTATGACACTTTGAACACTCTAATTTTTTATGCGCACCATCGCTTTTAAACTTAGCCGTTGAGTGATCAAATTTTTCTGCTTTCCAATTAGAAAAACTATGACATCGTGAGCAATCTGTAATCTTTTTTTCCCTGAACTGACCAAAGTGAATATCTTTATGACATTGTTCGCAGTCTGAATTCAAAGATACGAATTTAAAAACTTTTTCTCCGTTTACTTCAGGATAATGACAGTTGCTACACTTAACTGATTGATGTTTCCCTAATAGAGCAAATTCCGTGCGCTTGTGATCGAATGAAATAGTTTTCCAATTTAAGGTTTGGTGACATGTCTCGCACTTATTTTCAGGTAAATATTTCTCAGTGATTTCATTTTTGTGAACATTCTCATGACAATCCTGACACTTAGTTCCGATGTTTCTAAACTTCCATTGTTCATCTTTATAATGACATTGTTTACACGCTACTGCAAAATGACTTCCATCAATTTTAAAATCTGTTTTGTTATGATCATCAATTGAGAAAAATGCAGGTGAAAAAGCAGTTTCTGTATGACACTTCTTACAATCTTTAACTAATCCATTAAAAGTAAAATCACCCTTGTGGTAATCTGAATGGCAATCTGTACAATTAGCAAATAGTGGTTTGTCCTTATAAGCACCTTTATGGCAATCATTGCATTTTACTTTTTGATGTTTGCCGATTAATGGAAATTTTGTTTTGTTATGATCAAAATTCTTTTGATTAATTACATTGAATCCAACTGTCGAATGGCATGATTTACAATCTGCTCCAAATGCACCTTTGTGAACGTCAGAATGACATGAAGAACAATTTCCAAAACTTAATCCTTTAAGTTTTTCAAATTCTTTTCCGTTCCTTATTTCTTTTGGATGACACTTTGCACATTCAACTTTTTCGTGTGCACCGGTTAACTTAAAAGCGGCTTTATTGTGATCAAAACTTGAGGCTGGTTTAAATTTCTCAGTTGAATGACAACTGCTGCACTCTTTGCCTAAAGTACCTTGATGAAAATCTTCGTGACAGGAAGCGCATTCTGGATACAAACCAAGATGAGTTTTGCTTTTCTTTTTATACTTGCTATCAGCGAGATATTTAGCTTGATGACAATCTTTACATTCTATTTTTGCGTGTGCCCCAGTAAGCTTAAATCCTGTTTTACCATGATCAAAATTATCTTCACTAAAATTAATTATTCTAAAGTTTCTTCCATGATGATCATTATGGCATGAGGCACATTGTCTTTTCTTAACTTCGGAATAAGAGTGATAACCTCTGTTAGCATTTATTAGTGTTTTTATTTCCTTATGACAATCCAGGCATTTAGAGTTTAACACTTTATCACCGATTTCGTGACACTTAGTGCAATTACTAATTCCTTCTAAATCTGCATGAACTTTTGTTAGATCTCCTGGTGAGATTTGTGCAAACAACTTGTATGAAAAAAATAATATGATTAAAAAATATTTCAAATATTATTAATGCTTTAAGATTGCATCCCCAAACTTTTTAGTAATCTTAATTCCAATTCCCTCGAGAAAACTTGTGGGCAAAATTCCACCGGCAAAAATGTATGTTAAATCATTTTTCATTTTTATCTCTTCTGAAGTTTCATTGTGCGATAAAATAACACTGTCAGATAAAATCTCTTTAACATTCGTATTGAAAATCGTCTTTATTCTTTTCTTATTTATGTAATCATTAATTCGTTCAAGATTTTTGGGTTTAAGTCTTGAAAAAGATTCACCTCGATAGGAAAGTGTAACTTTATTTCGTTCATCCGCTAATAACATTGCTGATTCAACTGCGGAATCTCCACCACCAACAACTAAAATATTTTTTTCGTGAATAACTTCAGGTTCGATCAATCTATAAAACACATTTTCTCGGTTTTCACCAGGAACATCAAGTTTTCTGGGTGAACCTCGTCTTCCGATTGCAAGAATAATACCTTTACTTGTGTAATGATCATGATTTGTTTTGACTATAAACAAGTTATCCTGCTTAATTATCTCAGTAACCTTTTCCTGTTCATTTATAGCTATATTATTTTTTGCCAGTACATTCTTCCAAAGATCTAGTAGCTCAGATTTACTTGTCTCAACCAATTTAACTTTACCCCAAAGTGGTAAATCCATTGGGGCTGTCATCACAACTTTTGCCCTTGGAAAATTAAATACAGTTCCGCCGAGTGAGTCTTGTTCAAGTGTAATAAACTTTAAATTGTTCTTTGCAGCAGTTAATGAGGCAGAGATTCCGGCAGGCCCGGCACCCACAATTACTAAATCATATTTTGAATTAACTTTGGATGACGATTTTTTTAGAAAGTATTCAACAGCTTGTTTACCTTGCTCAACTGCATTTTTAATTAAGCCCATTCCACCAAGCTCACCAGCTATAAAAATTCCTGGAATGTTAGTTTCAAACTCCTGAGAAATATGAGGTAATTCAACTCCCCGTTTTTCAGTTCCTATACAAAGCATAATCGCTTCAACCGGACATGCATGAAAACAAGCACCATGACCAACACAACGTGAAGCATTTATAGTTTGAGCTTTTCCGTTATGGATTCCAAGAATATCGTGTTCAGGACAAGCATTAATGCAGGCACCACTCCCTATACAAATATCCGGATTTATTATAGGGTGTAAGGTTACGGGTTCATTAAACCCGTACTTTTTCGCTTTTTCTAATTTTGAAAGTGTAACAACTGAAGTTTTTTTCTTTCTTAAAATGTAGAAGTAAAAAATGCTGCCAAGTAACAAAATTACCAGCGCGTAGGCTATAATATTCTCAAGAAGTTGCTCCAAATGGTACTTTTCTTAAAATTTAATGATTGTTAATTAGCAATTATTCAATAATTGTTCCAAATAACAAGTCCAAAATTATAGTTTAGTTAGTGAAGATTTTGCTAATTCAGTAGTTTTATCATTTGGATATCGTTCAATCAACTCATTCCAATGAGTTCTTGCTTTATCTTTATTGCCCTTTGTCGCTTCAATAGCACCAAGGTTGTACAAAACCATCGGATCATTTGGGAATAATTTTGACATCTGCTTTGTTATCTCTTCAGCTTTTGTAAGATTTTTTTGATTGTAGTAAATGAAGGTTACTGCAAAATAAATATCTTTTCTACTTTTATCTTTATTTAAAAGTTTTTGATAATAAACCAATGCTTCATCCGGTCGGTGTGCTGCTGCAAGAAAATCTGCATACTCTCTAATCTTTAATGTATCATCTGGATTAGCATCAACATCTTTTTTCATCACATCAAGTTTGTGTTTAACCTCTTCAGAAACATTTTCACCGGTTGGATTTTCCATTATACCTTTGTTTAAATTTTTATGCACATTATCCATCGGCATATCCTTATTAGAAATATCTCCAAGCACTTTTTCATCATTTGTAGTTTGTGATACGACTATTAGAGTAATTATTGCAATAGCTGCAACTATCCCGTACAAATAAATCGGTTTTAATTTCATTTTTTATCTCCTAAAAAATCCATTTATAGCCAAAAGTTAAAGTAACCACAACATGAACTATCATAATCACGAACATTGTAATTGCAAATGGTAAATGCGCAATATGCCAATATTTAAAAAGATTTTGCATTGTATGTAACATTCCTAACCTGCGTGCTAAAATAATTTCTGCCTGTGCTTTATTTTTAATTTCTTTTCTTCGGACATTTGAAAAATTTGCTACAGAAATATTTCTATTCAATCTGTACATAAATGATCTTATATTAAAAAAATCTTTTATATATAATACAAAAAAATTTAATCCATTTAATCCTTTGTACCGTTCTGGTGATGCAAGTCTGTCCAGTTCATTAAGCAATCTCACATCAAATATCATTTCAATCTTTAATTTGTCTGCAAGATCTTCACGCATTGAAATTAGATCTTTAATATCTATTTCTTTTCCTTGTATCGTTCTTGGAATCTGTATATAAATAAATCTGCCAACAATACCGCTTAAAACAACAAGCACCATACTCCAAAAACTTACAGAAACGATTCCGCCAAATTTAAAAGCAGTATGATATAAAACTAATATTGGTCCAACAGTACATAAAAATATATGCAACTCAAGCCAATGTTTTAAATATCCAAGACTAAAAAGTTTTCTCGTACGTTTTCTAATCATATAAACTAAAACACCGACAATCATCATTAATGTACCGATGATTCCAAAACCATGCCCCCATAATCCACTCGGTTTTAATTCTGTATGAGATGTACTGAAAAATCTTTCTTCAACCGGAAGTGAATAGTATTGAAATCCATTTATTCCTAATAAAATCAGTACCAGTAAACCAACAACAAAAAAGCTGATGACATAAATTGAGTGTAATGTTCTATTCATCTTCAAAACAAAAGGTGATTTAAATGATTGAAAAGTGACAAAATGGGTCTCTGTTGAGACCCGATTAAACTATTCTTCTGCAAGTTGAACAAGTGTGTTATATTTGGTGGATTTTTCTACCGACATTGAATTGATTTTATCGATAAGAATATTTATTCTTTCATCATTCAAATCATCAAATGCTTCATAAGCTTCCATTGAAGAAAAGGTATAGAGTTCCTGAAAAGCAGGGTTTTTTCCTTTTACTTCATAAATATTGTAGGATTCTAATCCTTCAGCTTTTAGAAGATTTTTAAGTTCTTTGATAACTTTAAAATATTCATCTTTTTTTTCTGGTAAGATTTCGTATTGAATTGTGAATAGGACTTTTGACATTTTTTCTCCGATTATTATATAAAGAATTTCTCATCTATCGAACCTTCAAAAACAATTTTTGCCGGTCCTGTTAAATTTAGATTTTTAATTTCATGATTTTCCACTTCAAAATTTACAATTAATTTATCTCCACCACGAGTCAATAATGTAACTGGAGGATTTAAATTTTCTGTTAAGAATCCAACAACTGCTGCTGCAACGGATCCGGTTCCACAAGCTAAAGTTTCGTTTTCAACACCGCGTTCGTAAGTTCTAATTTCAATAACATCATCTGTAATATTGATAAAATTAACATTAGTTCCACCAGGACTAAACTCACTAGCAAACCTAATTTTTTTTCCAATATCATAAACAGGTAAATCTGATATCGTTTGATATACTTTTTGCTTATCAATATTGCTTTTTAATAAATCCTTAATTTTGATTACAATGTGCGGCGAACCAGTATCCACACAGCTGTAAATAATATTTTCATTATGTATATCCAATTTAAGATTTAATTGAATATTATTTGGCAAATTGAGATTAAATCTTATAAGCTCATCAGAAATAACTTCTCCAGAATACTTATCTTCATTCGAAATGAATTTTGCTAATCCATTTTTCAATCGGGAGGATTTTTCTGCAAACCAGATTGAACATCTTGCACCATTTGCACACAAACTTCCCGTTGATCCATCAGCATTGTAATAACTCATCTTATAACTGAAGGTTTGGATATCCTCGATAGTAATTAACCCGTCGCCACCAATGCCAAATCTTCTATCACAAAGTTTACGAATCTTGCTGCTATCAAGATTTAATTCTTTGTTTCGGTTTTTATCAATAAAAATAAAATCATTGCCCGCCCCGTGCATTTTTGTAAAATAAATCTTTTGCATTTGATTGCAAATTTACTTTAATGCACTAAGCTTTTCAATAAAAATAATTGTTAATTCTAAGTTATTAAAAATTTTATTGCTGGATTTTGGTGAGCAAATCCTGCAGGTATATTATACACTGCAGGGTTTTAAAATAGAGATTGTAGAGATTTATGCTTTAAGGAATTTGTTTAACCATTAACGCAACTTGCTGTGCAACAACAGAATTGTATTCAAAGGCAAGTTTTCTGTGATTAACTAAATCCACAATTGTACCAATGAAACATAAACCGGCAGTAAAGAAATATAAAATACCCAACCCAATATGATTAATCATAAACCTGTGGATACCTGCAAAACCAAGAAATCCAACTAAAGCTAATATTAAAATAGTTGTTGGATCTTTTCTTCTTGCACTGTAAGCCATAGCAAATTGCTGAGCTTGTGTATCAGACATATCATTTATCAGACTTTGAACATAAGCCATTTCTTCCCCTTCTAAACTGGGCAATAACTGAAAAATATTAGGCATAGATACTCCTTGATTTTATTAATGATTTGTTTCGGCTCAAATTAAATTTGATGATTGAGTAAACTCTAAATAAAATAATTACTACAGCAGGTATTCCAAGAATATGTGAATAAAAAGATTCAATAAAATATCCATTTAATAAAAGTGAGACTGCATTACCAAGTCCACACCCAGGACAATGCTCAAATCCAGCATTTGATAAGGGACAAATTGTAAAATGTTGGTTAAATGGATTGTTAAAGAAAGCTAAGTAAAGCAACGATGATATCCAGATTAAACCTTCAAGTCCAATCAATTTTACAGATCGAAAAATTTTGTAAACAGGAACTTTCTCTCGTTCTGATTTTTTTGATTTGAATAAATTTATCATAGTTTCTTAATTATCTCAACCAAAACTTACTTAATATTAAATGTCTGGTCAATTGCCTGAGGATGAGTGGTATGTTTTTATCGGTGAATGAAGAAGAGAACCATATTAAGAATAAGTATCTAATATTATTTGATCAATGTTTTTAGTATTGATAATAACAAGTTTTGTGGAGGTGGCGGGAGTCGAACCCGCGTCCGAAATTATGATCCAAAGAACATCTACATACATAGTCTGTTTCATTTTTGACTTTAAGCTGCCAAACAGACAAAGATCACTTAAAGCCTACTTGCTGTTATTTCGCCTTTCCTGCGCAAGAGACAGAATCAGCTATTGTATCTAAACGTCGTTCAATCCCAGCCCGATACAAGAGGATAAGTTGAACGGCTGTTAACTATTAATTAAGCAGCAAGGGCGTAATTAGATTCGCCATTTATTGTTTTTTCCCAATTCATTTGCGTGTATTCGGGGAACACGGTATGCAGTTCTAAGTCTCGTTAATCCCGTCGAAACCAAAATTCACCCCCGATAATTAGTAGGCAATAAGCAGTATGCGAATTGCAAACCAAATTAGGGAATCCATTTTGTGTCTGGAATATTTGAGTACTTATTCTCAAAACGTGAAAGAACAAAAAACAGATCAGATAATCTGTTTAAAAAGATAACAATATTATTTCCAATTTCTTCAGTATTTTTTAATGCTACAATTTCTCTTTCGGCTCTTCTTGCAATTGTTCTGCATATGTGTAAAAGAGATGCTCCTTTAGATCCACCCGGTAAAATGAAATTTTTTAGTTCGTCAAGTTGTGAGTCAAATCTATCAATGTCTTTTTCAGTTTCTTCAATAAATAAATCTGGAGTACGAACAATATTTAACTTTTTATTTTTGTCAGTTTCGGGTGTCGCAAGGTCAGAACCAACAACAAAAAGTTTATTCTGTAAACCAATAAGAATATTATTTATTTCGTTGTTCTTTATTTCAGTAATCGCTAAACCGATAAAGGAATTTAATTCGTCAATAGTACCATAAGCATCAAGCCTTGTAGAATGTTTTGATACACGTTCACCGCCAAATAAACCTGTTTCACCTTTATCACCTGTCTTAGTATATATCTTCATTTAATTTATTATCTCTTAAACGGAAGTTCATTTACCATAACTTCCATAATCTTACTTTCATTTTTAGCCAAAATTTTTGTTGAAGGAGTGGCTAAAGATTTTTTCAAATATCCCAAAGCAATATTTTTTTTAAGTCTTGGTGAATATACAATTGATGTTATTATACCAACTTCATTTCTCTGATCATCTAGTAAAGAAAACTTTTCATTCTTATCAATCGACTCAGGAAAACACAGACCAACTAAATGTTTTTGTACTTTATCATAAGTATCAAGTCTTGCAATTACTTCCTGCCCTATATAACATCCTTTTTTAAAATCTACCAACCCAATTAAATTGGCTTCATGAGGATTATATAAATCATTCAACTCATTTGGGTCTGTAGGAATTCCATTCTCAACTTTATAAGTCGCTAAAGCTTCTTCTCCAATAAGATTAAAATCAAAAGGACCTTTATTCTGCACCATATTGCTTAACAATTTTTTCGAATTTTCCTGTTCTGCAAATATCCAATACTTAAATGAACCATTTTCCTCCTTAATCTTAGCAAGAAAAAACAACACACCATCAGCACTAACAACTTTAAATGAATTTTCTGTAACGGATGTGATCGAGTCGCCAACAAATAAAGATAAAAACGATTCTGATTGCGGACCAATAATTTCAAATAAATTAAATCGATGGCTAGCGTCACTCACTTTCACATCGTCACCAATTATATATTTATTTATCCAACTCATAACTTTTTGTTTGCTATGGATACTAGTTACTAAAAGTAAATAACTTTCAAAGTTCAGTATTGTTGCAACTCCAATAATTCTGCCTTTTTCAGAAGTAAAAATTGTTTTTTTTACCTCTTCTTTGGCAAGATTTCTCATCGAGTTAGTAGAAATACGATGCAGAAAATCAAGCGAATCGTTTCCTTTTAATTCTACAATAGCATAAGAATTCATGTATTTTAATGCAACACCGTTATTAATACTATAAACTTCATCCTCAATTGAGTTATAGTTTTTAATTAGTGTCAAGTCATTTACTGTTTCAGTTTTAGCCCCTAACGATAAAAAGAATGATATCATATCTGAATTAGAATTATTCATTTCGAACATTAAGACTCCATTGTGTAGCTGTTGTTTTTTCGGATAAAGAAAGTGGAAAAATTCCGTGGGCTAAGATAAGAAAAAAATTAATAACGGCGAGTTTGTTTTTGATTTCTTGTGCTAATGTATATTGTATCTTTTATACTCCAGAAGAACCCAACTGAATCTTTAGAGTAAATTTTATCAGATAGATTATAAAAAATATGCTCATAGTAATCAGGAAAATTATCGCTGTTAACATTTGCTAAAGTTCGTTTAAAATTTGTTCCTGAATAAGTCATTAATAGATGAGGAAACTCTCTAAAATTATCAGACAAAAAGTAATTATAGTTTATATTACCAATCCCCTGAGCATAGTGAAAATTATTTTCAACATAATAATGGTTATTGTAGACCCATTTTTTAATTGAAATACTATTAAAGCCGCCATGTGATGGAATTGGAGCCTCCCACTGTCTAATTAACTTATCTCCATTACATTCAAATAAGACCAAATACAGAAATGGAGTGCCTAGTTTCGTGCTGTCAAGATCTATAAAACTCTGGTCATAACCAATAACATTACTTGGTTCAATCAATCTTTCACCGGCCCTGGAAGTTGCAATAACTACAAAAACAAATTTAGTGCTGCTTTTATCTTTTAGATAAATAAGTGCTGGTTTTGGGATATTGTAAGTTGTAGTGCGATCAAAATTTAAGACGTAGGTTCCTGAAGGATAATTATTAAAAACATGCTCTATAACAGCAATGGTATCACACGGGGCTCTTTCTTTTGCTTGTTTCTTCATCACTTCAAGATTATACCGCTGAATATCCGCATCTTTGTTTTGATTGTATGCAGCCTGCTCTTTATGATTAACCAGCTGATTTGCTTCGCTACTTTTCTTATGCTCACAACTTAAAAGTAATAACAAAATCAGAATGATTATAGGATATATTAACGATGAAAATTTAATGTGCTTTAACATAGATGTTGTAATCTTTCAAGATTTATGCCTTAGCAGAAAACAAAATAGCCTCAGAATTTTGCAAAAATCAAACTCTGAGGCCATTTAAATTAGAATAAAATTAGACTAATCTTATAATAAAACAACTATTTAGCATACTCATCCAAAAAATAAGCCGAACTTTTAATTCCCAATTGAAAGTGATTTAAATTAAAATGTTCATTAGGCGAATGAAGATTTTCAGTGTTCAATCCTAATCCCATTAAAACAGGTGAGGCTTTTAGTCCATTAGCAAACTCTACAACAATGGGTATTGATCCACCTTCTCTCATATAAACTGTTTTCTTTCCGAATGCTAATTGCATTGCTTTTGCGCCGGCAATAACCGCTTTATCATCTAATGGAGTAATTACTGGATAACCTCCGTGTAAACCAGTTACCTTTACGCTTACTTCTTTGGGAGCAATTTTCTTTATGTATTTCTCAAAAAGTTTTTCAATTTTTTTTGGATCTTGGTGGGGTACTAGTCTCATGCTAATTTTAGCTGAAGCTTTTGACGGAATAACTGTTTTAGCACCTTGGCCTGTAAATCCACCCCAAATACCATTACAATCTAAAGTTGGTCTAGCCCAAATCCTTTCAAGAGTTGTATATNNAGATATTTTAACCCGATAGCTTTGCCCCATTCTTTTTCAGAAAACTTTAGTGCCTTAAAATTTTCTCTTTCTTTCTTAGATAATTTTAAAACATCATCATAAAATCCTGTAATTTTAATTTTACCATCTTTATCAATCAACTGATTTATCATCTTTGTTAAAACATTAATTGGATTTGGAACACCGCCGCCAAAGGTTCCAGAATGTAGATCTCTTGAAGGTCCGGTTAGTTCAACTTCCATATAACACAATCCACGTAATCCATAAGTAATTGTAGGAACGCCCGGCGCAAATAAAGCAGTATCAGAAATAAGTACGGAATCACATTTTAATAATTCAGCATTATTTTTTAAGAAGATAGAAAGATTTGTACTTCCAATTTCTTCTTCACCTTCAATTAAAAATTTAACATTTAACGGTAAGCTTCCGTGAGTTTTAAAATATGCTTCAACACTTTTTATGTGCATAAACATTTGGCCTTTATCATCCGTTGCACCTCTGGCAAATATATTATCTCCAACAATGGTAGGTTCAAATGGTTGCGATGTCCAAAGTTCAATCGGATCAACAGGCTGCACATCATAATGACCGTATACCAACACAGTAGGTTTACCCGGCGCACCCATCCACTCACCATAAACCAATGGGTGTCCTTCAGTTTGAAATATTTGTATTTTATTTAACCCGGCTTCTCTCAATTTATCAGCAACAAAATTTGCAGCTGTTTGCATATCTGTTTTATTTTCTGCTAATGTACTGATACTCGGAATTTTTAAAAATTCTTTAAGTTCTTCAACGTACCTTCCCCTGTTATTTTCGATATAATCTATCACTTCTTTCAATTATTTTTCTCCTTCAGGATAATTTATTTTATATTTAAAAATTGTTGGTATGTATGATTTAAAATTATTAATAGTTTCATTATCCAATTTTTCTAAAACCTGGTGCGGTGGTACAAACATTTCTCGCCAAGGATCATCCACTGTATAAATATTATTTTCATCATCAAAGGTAATACTTTCTATTGATGGTAAATAATTGAGATTTTTATAACCTGGAATTTGTAATGAGCAATCATATTCAGAGTAATTCTGAATGTTTAAATAATCATCAAACATTATGTGAAATATTTTTCTTCTATTGCGATCAACACCCCACAAAGAAAGATCTGAATCACTAAATAATCCGCAAATTGTAGTGATACCAAAAATCTTTGTATTTATTTCTTTAACAATGTTAAAATCGGATTTACTTGCAATAAATATAACAGTGCTATCAACAAATTGAAAATTTTGGAAAAGATTTTCTAATCCCAGGTAAAAATATTTTTGATCAATAGCCAGCCCTTCATAAGCTATATTGCTTTCCAGATATTTAAGAAATAATGAATCAGGATCAAATAGTATCTTTTGTACAGTTATTATTTCTCTGGAAAGTATGTTATCATCTTTAAAGTTGAGTTTATATATTCCGGCTAAAATTTTTGAATTCTCACCATTTCCTTCAATGGAAAGATAAACACTACCATCGCTTTTATCATAAACAATTTCCTCAAAATCTAGTTTTGGAAACTCCTTAAAGTAAGGTGCAAAATTTACTTGTTCTATTTTGTCAACAGAATTCTCGCTAAGAGTAATCAGATGGATTGAACCTATATCATCAACAAGAAGAAAATGCTT
>CXWK01075995.1_pt2 | contig 19525 bp, 29 predicted proteins | sample 590851 | NCBI WGS metagenome assembly CXWK01 (sample SAMEA3498364, study PRJEB10139) | wastewater metagenome | biome: wastewater treatment plant; material: activated sludge | place: Denmark | collected 2014-08-01 | reverse complement strand
AACGCTTACACACTAAGAGTTGTAGACGAAAACACTACCGGAGAACAATACTTTGCGAGAGAATACGTCATGCAAACAAAAGGCGATGTTTCAAGCCTAACAATTAACCCTTATTTAGTAAAAATTACTGATGGAGAACTAGTAACATTTATCGTATGGAACATTCTAACAAATACAACCATCTCAAACAAACTATTAACATTAACCAGACCAATAAACGGAGTAATAACAACAGTAGAAGAAAGAGTAAGCAACGCTGCAGGAGCAGCAACATTCAGCTTCTTAGACCAACTAAGCTATGATGTTACAGTAACCGACTTAAACGAAACAACAACATATTTTCCCGACTCTGGAGAAAGCGCAACCTTTGATAATGTTTACACGGCTTACTATATTTTTATTAATGATACAAATCAAGGAAGCGTATTCAATCCACAAGATTTTAACATTGTCTATTCACCAAATACGGACACTTTAAGCAAGACAAGCCAAAGAGTTGATGTGAATGTATCAACCACGTTTGCTGAAACAATTACAATAAAATATTATGATCAAAACACTTTAGTTCAACTCGTTTCAGCAAACAATACTGATTTAAACGATTTCCAAATACTTAATTTATCAACCTTTGGTGATTTCTTAACCATTGAAGTAGTAATAACAAAAGGAATTATTTTAACAAAACAATCTCGAACATTCTATTTAACAAACGAAGAACCGACAATTATAGAATCTTTTAGAGCCTTTAGAAATAACGCAGGTCAGGTTGCTGCTGCAGTTGTTACGGTAATATTTATTTTAATGGCAATATCAGCATTTGGTCCTAGTCCTTTTGGTGGAGATAGTCAAATATTCTTAGTTGGACTAATCCTGATAGTAGCCGGTTACTTATTCTTCTTACCAGACTTATCAATGATTATCTTATTCAGTCTAATAGCCGGATTATTATTCTGGGCTAAGGACAAGGTATAAAATATGGCTGACTTTAAAGAAATTGGAACATATCTTTTCACACTAATTATCGTAATTAATTTATTTGCTACAGGATTCGGTGGAGTCCCATTGCCAAGCACATACGAAAACTTTGTAATAACAGACCTAAACACGTCAAGCAACAGCTTTAATGAAAACGCTGGAGCGTTTAATCTAACACCATATGCTACGCCAGCAAGCGCGCAAGGAACAAATCCAAACAATCCAATCCAACAAGACGTAATTAATAGAGCCCCAGATATTTTATCATTAGCATACGGTGCAGCGTTTGGAATAAACAACGTAATGATATTCTATGGTGCCCCAACTGTTTTACTCTTCACGTTTGGTAACGTTATTAACATTCTAATGCTAATCTTTATTCTACAATTCAGCGCACAAATCTTAGCACAAATTTTGACGAAGGTGACCTAATGAGCCTAGAAAACGCATTATTCCCAGAAATAGTTCAAACCTTCCTATTTGCTAGCGGTGGAAGCATAATCATTTCAGGATTAATAGGATTGATTGTTTTTGCTATAATAATGAATAGACTAAGCGTTGGACTAGCACCAGGAGTAATGATAAGCAGTTTTCTAATAGGAGTAATTTCAACTAGCGTTGACTCAAACATCGTTCAAGGAGTAAGCAACGTTTTCATTTTCAGAAGCATGATGGGACTATTCATTATTGCTACAGCAATTTTCTTTGTAAACAAACTACTAAAGTGAGGTAAAAAAAATGGGTTTACTTGGACGACCAAATCCTGAAAGAAAAAGACAGGCAGTAGACGAAGTCATTAATATTTTTCAACACTATAAAGATAGTGACTTTGACGATTTAAGTATTAGTAGAAAGATGTGGAGTTTTAAAAAAAAGTATCGGGTAAAAAACTTGGATGATATTTTATGAGCAATAAACTTTATTTGATACCGCTAGTTGGGTTGCTGTTAATAGCTTTTTTCTTTTCAAATATTGATGTAAGCGGAGGATCTGGAGGAACAGACACTAGTCAAGTTTTAGTAAGCGCAAACGATACTACTCCCGGTTACCTAAACGGAAAACTTGTTGCAGGAAGCAACATTACATTAACCGAAAACAATGACGGTGGAAACGAAACACTAACTATCGCTTCAACCGCGAGCGGAGGAGGAACCGATACAAACTGTTCGACTAGCCCAGACTGTAATAATCTCTACATCCAAACAAACCCATTAACCGACCAAAACATTAACATACACGATTTAAATATAAATGGAGGAGCATTAAACCTCACTCCAAACAACCACGCTAACACCGGAATAGAACTCATTAATCAAGACGGAAGCATAGACTTCAAAGTAGACGGAAACGGAAACATACGAACCGATGGTAACATCTTATTTCAAGACGTAAACAGCAATATTGGAAATGCAGGAATACCAGCCGGACAAATTTTTGCTTATAATTTTCGTGGCGTTCCAACAACGAATGGAGCAAGCTTAACAATACCTGGTCAAACCTATGCGTTTTGTGTTTTTGGAACAAATTGCAGTGGACTATTCTTTGCATCCGCTGCTCCTCGTGGTTTTAAGTTTCGTATCGATGCAAGTGAACGATGGATATTTGGTGCTGGAGCAACTGGAGTAGACGGCGCATTATGGCAAATCCTACGAACAGCAAATCCTAGTGGCACCGGAACTCAGATAGAAGGTTGGACGTTCTTGAAAGACATTGGAATTATTGATTATAACGCACAACCCTACACTTATCGTGCCGGAATATGGCAACATCTTAACGCTCGTGAATACTTTGGCACACCCAACGATGCAAACGATGGTTCAGGAAAATTATTTTTTGACCAAAACTCTGTTGGAGATAAAAACTTTTATGGAGTATTCTACCAAGACGGAAATGTAATCACACCAAGCTTACCTGCAGCAACAGCCGCTGCCACCGAAACAATAGCCATCGAACCAGGAACAAATCTACTCGTTAGAAAATCCAGCTCAAGCCAATACAAAAACACTATCATCGACTTCAATCAGGTAATTAATCCACTCGAAATACTCAACCTACGACCACGAACATGGCTAGACAACCGAACTGGAGAAAGAGGCTATGGATATATTGCTGAAGAAGTCATTCAACACTATCCTAATCTTGGTATTTATCGTGATGGAAACTTAGATAGTATACAATATGATGCCATCTATACTCTTTATGGTTATCAGCTTATTGAATTAACAAAATGGGCTATTCAGAAAGATAATCAAATACAGGATATGAATACTAAACTAAATCAGGCTGAAGCGTTTATTACTGCTTACTGCACTACGGGTGGTCACCAGAATACTCCTGAGTGCCAAGCAGTATAGTTCGTTAACGTATTCCTCTTTTTTTCCATTTGTTAAAATCGTTGTTTTCGTATTCACTTAACTGAGTTGGAGAAGTGAAAAGGTTAACAAGAAATTTAATCATACATATTGTTAATGAACGGAGGCTATATTAGGCTTCGTTTTACAATACCTGCCCACCCCCACCCCCCTCACTAGTAGAGTAGTAATAGAAGAATATTGCTTATGTATATACATACATACATATTACTACGTGCTTGCCCCCCCTACATGAGAGGGGGGTGGGGGGGTAGGTTTATAATTTGTTTGGTTCATTGTATAAGTATGGAGGAATAAACTTGCCTACAAATTTTGAAAAACTAATAAACTATTTCCAAGACAAATACTACGACGAAAAACAAATCATTACGAACGAGTTAGAGTTCAAAGAACTTTTCCTTTCAAAGATCAATTCTGAACGTCAGAATTATTCTCACGTTTATCGCTTATTCATTTATCACGGTTTTCTTGTCCCGCACTCTAAGGATAAGTTTGTTTTACACTTAGACAAACTCCGTAACTATTCTGGAGGATTGTGATGGCTAAGTCTGGTTTCAGCTCTACTGTTTTTGATGAGTGGGTTGAGATTCATCCTAAGGTTTTCATTTCGCGGACGGAGTATAATAGTCTTGTTTTTGATTTGAAGATTCCTCATAAACAGATTTACTCTTATCTTGTTCATCGTAGGGAAATGCTTAAGCGTGTTCAGAAGTCTGGTCAGCCTTTGTTGTTTCAAAAGAAGGTGATTTAGAATGACTAAACAAAAGGAGAAAGTATGAAAGTTAAAAAAAAGATTTTGGAAAATGGAGATTGGATTTTTACTTATACAATTTCAAAAGAAGAGGTTGATTATATGGAAGGTTCTTCTGAATTAGTTGATGAACTTGCACCGATTCAAATGTTAGGAGTTATCTCTAAATGGTATCAAAGAAAAAAAATGCAGGATAATGCGACAGGTGCGTATCCTTCATCTAAACAAAAGGAGTTGAAATAAAAATGATTGATATTGTGATTGTAATTGTGCTACTCACTATTAGTTATCAATTAAATCAAATTAAAGAAATATTAGAGGAGAATGATAAAAAATGACTAAAAAAAACCAACCACGATTTATGGAAAAAATTGCTGTTGGACTTGGTGTAATGATTATTTTTACTACGGCTGGAATAATTTTAAGATTTTGCATCGACATTTTAATGCTATTAATTTTTCCTAATGTAACTATGGAAAATTGGTTGTTTTTAGCTATATTAATTGGTTTAGCATATTCTATTGGAAATTTAATATTAAATACAAAAATAACGGATATAAAAAAGTCTAAAAAGGAGAAGTGATATACTATGGTTATGAAAAAAATTTTGTTAGTAGGTTTAGTTAGTCTTTTATTTTCGGGAGTTGTTAGTGGTTTGCCTTCTGTTGCCTTGGCAAACCCACAGGTAGGAGATTCTATTGCGCCCTCTCTAGATTCTCCTCCTGTTCTTTCAGTTGATTCGGTTCAGGTTCCAAGCGCGGATATAGTCGCTTATCCCACTCCGCCGGTTCCTGTTCCTTTTCCAACGCCTAGTGGAGAACCAGTATCGTTTGAATCCTCATCTATCGTGTTAAGTCGTGGTTCTGGTTCTTCACTAACGGTAAGCGAAATGAGAATGGTTATGGGTGGCGGAAGAAACTTTGACCCTGTTTCAAAGACGTGGGGTTATCGTGAAGCGTTTAGTGGAATGAAGCGAGAACGATTCCTGTTAAGCTGGGAAGCAAAACGCGCTAAGGTTGGCGCGGTTGAACTTTTACCGTTAGATTTAAGATATTCAAAGTGAATAATAGAATAGATTTTCCTATTTTGTCCAGCGTGGCCGAGTGATTCCCGTAAGGAATCGAATTATGCTTTTCGCGCCCGACCAAGGTGGGCGTGGAATTAGGTGGAGATTGGCCCTGACCTGCCTCTAACACTCCAACCCGGTTCGATTCCGGGGAAAAGCAATGAAATAGGGTTGAGTTGGAAAGTGGTATGCTAGTCATATCCAACACCCGCAAGGTGTGACCCTTCCTAAGCGCGTGGGTTGTGTCGCCAACAATGCTTGTTTCCGGTCTTAGCGGAGAATCTAAGAAGCGTTCCTAATCCGACTTATGCGGATGGATATTGGTGCGAAAGCGAGACTCGTAACGGAGGGGCTTCGAAACCCCAAACAAGCATAATCCTTTTTTTTCAAAAACTAGTATAGTTAATTCCTTTCTTAGTCTGTCGATTCTTCCAGTTGTGTTTCAGAATAGCCCTGCTCTGTGCGCCAATGGTTGTGTTTTTGCATGGGCAGATTTTTTGGGTAGACCTATCAATAAAAAATAAGCAACCGCCCTCATCGGTGTGGAGTGTTCCTCTGTGTCCGCATTCACAAAACATGTTTACTCATATCATCATTCTACGATAAAAACCACGCTGTCTATAATGATTAACGTTACCTTCTTCGCATGCTGGGCATGTTTTGTATAGTAGTCCGGCGTAGAACTCTATTCCGCATGATTCGCATTTAGACAACTGCATGATAGTATGATGGTCGATATGTTGTATATAAATAAAATGATACAAAATTAAAAAATTGTTAACCAATTACCCTACCCCTTTTGCGTAATAATTTACTTTTACACTTCATGCACATTTGGCTAATCTTTGTTTTCCAATGAACACCACAAACCTGGCATAAAACATGGTCAGGAGAAATCTCGGCATCTCTTTCTATTGGGTGGTTGCATGAAACACATTTTCCATATTCAAAGTAAGTAATTCTCAAACAATTCCGACACTTAGAATAATTATCAGGATTCCTAGAAAAAATAGCTAATAAGTCTTCCTGAACTAAATAAGGAGTATCTTTCCCAGTAACCTTTCGAAGAATAGCCTTACCCATCTATTACCAGCTCTGCGGAAGTTACTAAGAATTTTACTCCTTCTTGATAGATGAATACTTGGCCGTTTATTCTCCGACAGCCAAGAAACTCACCACCCGGCACCTTATTCTTCAATTGGACTCACATCCCATCGAGTAGCCTTGCGCTCGCCTGTTCGCGTCAAAGTAACGAGTCTACCTTTTAACGAACCGAGAGCTTTAATCTTTAACAAGAAAGGTGTGTTCTTTGCATTAACAAAGAACGGACGAATAATATCCCCCTCCTTCTGAACCTTGAAGATAACATAATTCTTATTGTCTGCTTGACTAAACCAGGGCCATCCCTCGTCAACGAATCGAATCGTTGCAGAGCCTTCCTTTAGTTTGAATGATTCTACTTTCTCGTATTTGTTTTCGACTTTATCTCGCCAATCACTCATAATTATTCAACCTCCTGGTCGTTAATCATTTCAATACCTAAATCCATATCGTCCTCGGCTTCATCGCCCTTGTCTGCTATTTCTCGCTGTGCTTGTGTTGTTAGGTCGTTTACCATGTCTTCAATGTTTTCTTCAGCGTTTTTTGCTGTTTGGTTAATTTCGTAGTATAGTTGTTTGATACCCATTTGGGATCACCTCATGTTTTCCTAAACAGTCCTACTATATAAACCTATTCATGCTCGGACACCGTAGGACATGATAAGGTTATAAAGGCAAAGAACATAATCTACTCATGCCTTCTACTATGAAATTTAAATCCCACGCGATTAACAGTTTCGTTAATCAAAAAATGCGATACATTATCAAAGAAAAAAGATGGGAAACACAAGAAGAAGTATTGATAAGACTCTTACGAATTAAAGATAATAGTGCTATTAAACGCGGCGAATACTTTCCTCCATTATGAAAAATATAAAACTCAACATCGGTTGTGGTAACAAAAAATTAAATGGTTACATTAACATAGACATAAACCATTTTTATAATCCAGACATGATTATGGATATTTCAAAAAAATGGTTATTTGAAAACGATTCAGTTGATGAAATAGTTTTGGATAATATTATTGAACATTTAGATTGTGGAATAATGGATTGGATTAATGAAGCTAAAAGAGTTTTGAAACCAAATGGAACACTAAAAATAGTTTGTCCAAATTGTTTTCATTGGAAAGCTAGATTACGTTATTTATTTGGAGAATTTGGCCCCAACTCTGGTTATCATTATGATCATCGTTGGTTATTCAAACCAAGTTGGTTGAAAGAACTTTTAATATATAATGGTTTTGAAGTTGGAAAAATTGATGATTTATTTGATAGTCAAATAAATATTTTAGCCCGAAAGAGATTATAGTTTTGTGTGGTAAAAATGTTTGCACTAAAACTAGAGTTGTTACTAATAATATTAATTTGGTTTTTTTATGGAATAGTAGTGGGCATAGTGTTAGAAAATATTTTAAAAAAGGACGATCATAAATGATTCTTATGAATAAATTACGTTTACCAAAAATTGGGAATGATAATGTAGATAATTTTATTTTTATTGCATCCAAAAAAATTACAGGCAGAATATTAGATGCTGGGGCTGGAAATAAACCGTATAAAAAATATTTTAATAAAATAAATACTATTTATGAATCCACAGATTTTTATGGAGAACAAACTTTTTTGTGTGATTTGGAAAATATTCCAAAAGAAAATAATATTTACGATTTAATATTATGCACGCAAGTTTTGGAACATGTTAAAGAACCTGATACTGTTCTTAAAGAATTTCATCGAGTCTTAAAACCTACTGGAACTTTATTATTAACATTACCACAAGCATATCATATTCATGAAGAACCAAATAATTATTTTAATTTTACAAAATTTGGAATTAAATATTTATTAGAAAAAAATAATTTTATTATTAAAAAAATCGAACAACAGAGCGGCTGGTATTTTTTTTTAGCCGATGAATTTAGAAATGCTAATAGGAAAAATATTCATATTGGAATATTTTTATTTCCATTAAGTGAAATAGTTTTTCCCATTCTTGGTTTACTTTTGGATAAAATAGAGTTTACAAAAAAGCAAACATTAGGATATAATATAGTTGCAGTAAAAAAAGAGAAAAACTATGACCACATTATTTAGTGAAATGATTTATATTTTCGCTCAAATCATTTATTATTACAGATTATATATTCAGCATAAGCATTCAAAAAAAGCGAAGTTATCTATTAATCCGAAAGTTTTTTGGAAGCTAACAATATTGGCTGCGTTGATTATGACGGTTTACGCATACTTGATAGGTTCTATAGCCATGATAATTTCTAATACTATAACAATTATTTATGCCATAACACAACATAAATATGATGATATTAAATAATAAATTTGGAAAGGAAAAAAAATGCGTATTGTTTTTGCTGTAATAATTTTTGTGTTCTTTCTAATTGTCGGCGTGCATTATTCTAGACAGCCTGATTCTTTACGAAGAAACATTATCATAGCAGCTATAGTCATTTGGATGGGGGGAGTTTCATTAGCTTACTATTATCTAACGAAATAAAAGCCTACATTGTTCTGATAGTAATAAGTATACTATCATTGCTTTACCGAAACCTTTGGGCAGAACCTGATGTTATAGGAATATATGATTTTGTATGCAACCAAAAAGGAAATATTGATATTCCAATAATAAGCTTTACTATTCTGAAAACAATTCCATGCAGTATCTTTTTTTGGAAAATTGCACATGTCTTATTTGTTTTGTTCAGCTTATCCTCATTCTATTACTTATTGCGCAAAGCTAAAGCATCTGTAGAATATTTGCCATTAATTGGTTTGTGCTTTTACTTACTTGTTTTCTTTATTGGTTTTGAAGATGATCAGATTGTTTTCCCAATCATTGTTGGTTTGATTGGATGGTTGTATGAAAAGAATAATGTAAAAAGGAAATTAATTGTAACCATAATTGGTTTGTGTTTATTTTTTGTTTGGAGAGGAGCACCATTAATTTTAGGAATTGCTGTTGCGGCACAATTACATTTAGTGACTGGATTATTAATTATTTTTTTTGCTTATATTGAAAGATATATTGGTTTTAATGTCGCTGGAAGTAATACTGCTAGTGAACAAATATTGGGTAATGGTTTCTTAACAAATAATATTCTATCCTGGTTTGCTATTGCCTATTCTATTCGTAATAATACGTTTGAAAAGAATAAGACATGGTTTAGTTTATTGATATGTTTACTAGTGGCTAGTTTTGTTTATCCAAAGCTAGGAACCTATACTATTATTCCGGCGATAGTTATTCTAGCTAGGTCTAGTATTGATAATGTTTTTATTAAAAGAGTATTCTTCCTCTGCGGTATTTTATCTTTAACTCTTGGCACGGCTTATCTTAATTTTTCTTTAGAACCTTCCTCTTCTACGGTTGATATAATTAAGATTGGAGTGGAGAAACAAAACCACGGAGAAATAGTTCTAAACGATTGGTGGGCTGGATATTGGTTCCAACACTACGGAGGAGTCCCATACGCTAAAGGTGGGAGCAGTAACGAATACTCTGAGGGTATTCCTGTTGAACACTATTGGATTGGCCGGCATCGGAAAGAATGTTTAGACCTAAACCATTCCGGCTATACTTATTTTCAAAAATGTCCAATCACACCAGATGGTTTTATATAGTTTCTAAAAAGTTGTTCCTTTTACATGAAGACTATGAATAGTAAAGGTCAAGTTGGTTTGCCTGCGGTTTTAGCAGCAGTCATCTTGATCTTTGTGATTTTCACAGTCGGAAACTCAATCCTTAACGGAACAGCTTTAGATCCGGATGCTACAAACGGTGGAACTCAAAACTCGCTCATGAACATTGGGCTTGTTACGATGTCCGCAGTCGTAATCATCGGAATCTTCGCTAGTATCGTTATCCGATTATTCTAATAGAATAATTCTGATTGATTCTCTGATAGTGAGGCTCTAAAGGGGGCCGCCCCCTCTTAGGAGATAAAAAACTATGAAAATGGGTTACATTATCCTAACAGTCGCCTACATTGGATTAACAGGCATGGTTGTTAACTTCCAGCGTCCTTCTACTCCAGAAACACTTGTTATTCTTACAGGAATCTTTTTATTAATCGGCTTAGGCATTCTCGGTTCAAAGGTTGAACCTTCAAAAGATTTATTGTCTATGATTAACCAGGGCAACATTGCTTCGAATACTAAAGTTGATTTGAAAGAACTCTTTGGTGGGAAAGCCTAATGGAGTTCTTCTTCTTCTTACTAATGAGCGTTGCATTCGTTAGCGTATTATTTTATTGGCTTGAAAAGCATAGTCTGGTTTCAATGGTCGCCCTAATGGGATTATTCTTTCTTATCGGCGGCGACCTATTGGGGAATGGTCTAAATGTTCCAAATGGGTATACCCTCGTGGTTGCTGGAGCTACTACAACAGTTACCCAAACCTTTACTAGTTATACTCAAGCTAACAATGGTTGGATTCTTGGTGTCGGCTGGTTGTTTATCTTTGGCGGATTCTACTATATGGTTCAAGTTTTACTATTCGCAGTAACTTTTATGGGTGGATCAATACCTGATTTTAATAACAAAAAAAGTTTCTTGAAGTGATAAAAAATGAGTGTTAACGAAAATATTATTCGCAGCTTTACGCCAAACATTAATGCCGTAAAGAATCTTAACAAAGGACAACTAGACGTAAGAGGAGAAGAAGCGTTTAAGTCCAGACTAATGGAAGTAGGAATAAACGAAGGACTAGCAGAACAGATAGACCAATTCTATTTCAACGAACTAGCAAACTCTAACCTTGATCCAATGGAAAGAGATTGGGCACTGCGATACTTAGACCTAACAAGCGACTACCTATTAGCCTCAACAACAAACCCAACCAGTAGGCGCAAATATGATTGCACGGTATTAATCCTAAAAGCCTATGAAAGATGTCGTTCTCTCGTTATTACTTCAAAGTCTAAGAATGGTTGGGCATTCGAGAATATTCTGAAACAGAGGCACGACTATACTTTGAATGAAAGAAAACTCGAAGAATTTAGAGAAGCCCAAAAGAAAGGCTTCTTTGGAAATAACCCTGCTGGAGAGATTAAACAATGAATGAGATTGAAATTTTCTTTTATGGAATGATGTTAAGCGTTGTTCTTAACGTTGCGTTCTTTTTTGTTTTCTTTCGCTTACATTCAATGTGGCACATTAAAGGAGAACCAAACTTTTTCATGGGAATGGTAAAGCACGCTTTCCATAGAATAAAAGGCGGTAGAGTTATTGTTGCTGCAAACAATTCAAAGTATGCGCCACTATATTGGAGTGGGGCAGACGAGCCACTAAAGTCTAATCCTTCCTCTACAGCTCATCCGGCTTTACAGTTTGAACCAAAGAACCTTTTCTATACTGGAAAGGGTATACCCCTTGCGTTTGTTTTTGAAGGACATTTGACTAACTCTAATCCTTTAGAAGATTCAAACGATGATATTCAATTACAACAAATTGGACAGGCTACACTAAAGCATATTGCTTTAGAGGTAGAACGCTCTCTCCAACATTTTAATCCATTAAGCATGATGAAGAAATACTTCTTGATTCATGGAGCAGTAATGGTATTAGGACTAATCGTTATAGTAGTAATGCTAATGAACATCCAACAATTCACACAATACGCCCAGCAAGCGTTTGAGGCCATTAAACCTAGTATTGATGAAATACTAAAGAGAGGAGGAAGCTTCTCCCTCCCAGCAAAGGTGGATGTCTAATGTCGACTAAAGCATATTACAATATTGTTGTTGTTCAAGAAACAGACTTTAAGCAGAACAACATTATTACTGGTCGTAAAGAAAAGTTTAGGCTTCGATCTAAAAAGGACGGTTCAAACGAAGATGTTCTAGCAAAACACTTTGCACCAATATTTGATTTAATTTCTTTAGGAGATTTAGAAGCTCTTTGCTTTGCGAGATATAAATTATTTAATGAAACAGGAGGTTACAAAGGATGGTCAAAACTGGACGTAATAAGCGTTCTACAAAAGAACGGAAGAAGCGTGGAAAAGATAAATCAGAATATTGCTAAATGGGATAGGATAATAGGTGAAGAAAAATGACTACGATGCAATCAGGACACCAGGCCTTAGGTTTAATGGCGATAAACTATTTTGGACAAATAGTTCAGGTTTTACCAGAAGTAATGCTTTCAGCGGATGGGCCGAGAAAGGTTTACCCATTAATTCTAGGTTTGGATGCCCTGCTTGTATCGTATCGTAAAGATATGAGTTTTTTTGAATACGATGAGAATGCTAAAGGAAAAGTCAAGGTAATTGGTTATTACGAAAAAATGAATAATCTTAAAACAAGAAAAAGCATGATACGTTTTACTCACGCACAGGATTTAGAAAATTGGATGGAATGGATTAGTGAATATTTACAGTTGCTTAGTTCTAGCTTTAATGTAATTGGACTAGGCCCGCCTCGTGATGGAGAACCTATTGATGATGACGTTAACCTCGAACCAGCCAGTAGTGGACAAAGAGCCGATAGCGTTGAAGCCTATGCGGATAGTGGAGCCTCATACGGTTCCGGAACACCTGAAGCACGTTGAGTTTTATCGTCAGGTTTGGAATCAGGTCCATGTTAATGGATCTCAGGCTGTTATTGCTGTTACTGCTATGAGCCGTGGGCATACTGGTATTGTTCGAAAAGGAAAGTCTTCATTGGCTATTAAGTTCGGAACAATGTTTGATGTTAATTATCTTGGACAGTATCGTTTTACTGTAGATAATGTTGTTGCTTCAATAGAGGAATTGTCTGCTTTTTTATCTGATAAGCATCCTCGTGGAACCGTAGTAATGATGGAGGAGGTTCAGAATTGGTTTAACGTTAGAACTTCCATGACTAAGGAAAACATGGAGATGATCCGCCGAATATCTACTGGTGGTTATCAGGGTTATATTTTTGTAATGACGTGCCCAAGATTTGAAGATATTGATAAGCAGATTAGACAATACATTAATTGGGAATGTTTGATTTTAGAAAGGGATAATAAGAATAGGAAAATAATTTGGACTCCTTTGGAGTGCAGCACTAACTATAATCCGTTGAAGCCTATTTGGAAACAGTCTTATAACAAGCGTGACGGCGGTGTTCGCGAAAAGTTGAAGATACGGACTTCTTTGCCACCGGCTGTTTTGATGAAGGAGTATGAGGAAAAGATATATCCTTTCAAGAAGGAATGGCAGGAAGGAAAGAAGAAGAATGATTTGTTAACTGGTGATTCTGCTTTGTTGGATAAGATAAAGAAGCGAGAGGATTATCAGCGAAAGGAATGGATGTTGTTAGTTGAAGCGAATAATGCCTGGGACTGTAAGAACCCTTATCAGGTTATGAGAAAATGCAAGGTTAGTTATGGTAAAGCAGCACAGATACTAGGTTTCATTAACGATAATACGCCAGCCTTGCTTGAAAAAGAGATTAATGTTGAGAAGATGGCCTCTTTTGATGAGAGGACATAGGGTTATGCACGCTGTATATTCATAATTATTACCGACACCCACATTTTGATTGCTACATAACAAATGTAGTAAGGGGTTGGCAAAATCCGACTATTGCCAAAGGTTTTTTAAGAAAGAAAAACAATAATCAACCACATGAAATACCGAACAAGATACATCCAACTGGAAGACTACCTAACCGAAAGAGAAACACTCCTGCCCGAAGCCCAGCCTCTGTTCGATATGCTTTACTTAACAGGGGCAAGGGTGTCTGAGGCTTTGTTAATGAAGAAAACGGATATAAGTAAAGACTGGCAAAGCACTACGCTTAACACTTTAAAAAATCGGAACGATCCAAAACGATCTACAAAGCTCATTCCACACCACCAAACACTTATCACCAGCGTCCAAGAATATTCTCAAAAAAAAAATCCTTGGGATAACCTTTTCCAATTTCAACACCGGAAAAAGCCCCGAACATACGTCTGGGAACTAGCCCGAAAACATTTCGGTTGCACCGTCCACAGTTTCAGACACACGCACGCCACAATCCTAGTTAGAGATTTCAACGCAAACATATACGAACTAATGCAAGAAATGGGCTGGTCTGATCCTAAGCCTGCCATGATTTATGTTAAATACGCTTTCTCTGAATCGTTTGATAAAAAGATTCAAGAGATATACTCTAAAGAAAAAAAGGGGTGGTTCTAATGAGATTTGGCGTTTGGCATTGTAGCGATTGTGAACAAAAGTTTGAATCAGAAGAAGAAGCAGTTGAACACGTTAAAACTAAACACCCCTTCAAATAGGCTTAGATAGTTTATTATAGTCTGGTAACGTTTCTAAATAAGTATGCCTTTACCAAACGGTTACAAAATTTACAAAGAGAAAGAAACACCAACCATTGTGCCAATAGTCCCCAATGGACAAGATCTAGGAGTAGGAAAGTTCTGGAAGAAAAAATAGTTCGGAGCAATAAAAAATGGTTCTCCGAACAAACAGACCAAACCCAGCGCAAAGAGCGCAAATAAGGAAAGAAACGATTAGACGTAACGCGCTCGGTTTTCAACAAAGTTTTCCAACACAAAACGGAAATTTGTCTGAACAAATCAGACAAAATGTTTCTAATTCTAGTGATAATATTAATCAAGATGGCGTTTTATCACCTTCTGAATTTGAAAAAGCAAATAGACAACTTTTCGAACAACGATTTGGAAAAGAATACTCTCAACAAGCATTAGCTAGAGCTTATGGAGTATATTACCAACAAACAAGCACTAATCCAAATACAAAAATTTTAGAAGAATATCAACTAGCTGGAGCAAGACTCCCACCAGAAATTCGTAGAGAAGTTGGAGAAATTGGAATAGCACAAGCAGGGGGACAAAAACAAAAAGTTTTATCAGGATATGAAGGCGGTTTTAGTGCAGCCGGAGGAGGAGAAGGAGGATTTAGTCAAGGAATAATAGGAAGAATAACACAAACATATCAAGGGCCCGCTTCTAATCCTAATTTTGTTGCTAGTTCAGTTGAAGGAAAAAATTTTGTTATAGAAAAAAGTGGAAAAGTCGTTGAACCAATAGCAAGCTATCAGGGCGGAGGCATAATAACTCAGGAAAAACCTAGAATTATTCCTAAAACAATTCCTGTTGCGCCTAAAAAAAGTGAACGAGAGTTTTCTGAAGCTTTTTTGGAAACAGTTCCATTTAACAGAGTTAATTTTAGTAGAGATGTTAGTAAAGACAAAAAACTTCCTGAAATACTAGCAGGATATAAAGTTAGAGAAACGATTGAAAAAAATTTCTTAGAACCTGCAGTTGAATTTAGAAAAAAAAGACTTGAAAAAGAATCCTATACTCCTTCAGACGAATTTGCTCTTTTTTCCAAAAAAGCCAGAGAACAAACAACAGAATTTGCTGGAGGAATAGTTATTACTGGTCTTGGTGCTAGTGCAACGATTTTTTCGGATCCACAAAAAGCCACTGAGGATGTTTATAGACTTGGACAAGAAATATATAAGGTAGAATACGGACAAATAGCGCCAGATCAACCAAAAATAGTCGAATTAAGAAACTCTGTTTTAGGTCAAGCAAAAAAAGAACCAGCTTTTTTAGTAGGTGGTTTAATTGGCGGCGGAGTATTCGATAAAGCAATAGGTGGCCCTGCGCTGCGTTTTATTGGTCGCCCAGTTTCAAATATTGTTTCTACTACAAAAAATATTTCTAGGGGAATTGAAGTTGGTGTAGTTGAAGGAACAACGAGTTATAATATTATAAAAAAAGGTTCTCAAACGTTTCTTTTAGTTCCGGATATACATCCAACGCTTCGGCAAGTCCCTGAAATTGGAGATTTACCATTAAATCAACTCGTTAAACAAACGAAAGCTGGAACAGGAAGAAAAACCGGTGGATTAACTCTTGTTGGAGGCTCTTTAACGAATGCTAAGCCTGGTGACGAATTTTTGTTACGACAATTACGAACACATTGGAAAGGTGTTAAGGAATCTCCATTTTATTCTAGTCCTGAAGCAGAGTTTTCAAGAGATGTTGTTGTAGCTACAAATCTTGGAAAAAAGACTATTATTCCTAAGGGTGCTATTGTTCAGGTTGGTTCTAAACAATTTGCGAGTGGCTTGAGTGAAACGGGTTATTCTGGCGAGGTTTATTCTTTAACTAAATCTAAAGCTTTGGGAATTTTAACAAATGAGCCTGTTTCTAGGGTTTCTCGTTCTAAAAATGTTTTTGAGTATCGTAGGCGATTTTTTGAACCCTCTCAGTCTGCTAAATCTCAGATTCAGTTTAGTAATGAAATTTTAGCTAGTGTTGAACGTCAGAAAGGTTTTCAAGCGCAGGGTGTTCGTTTTTATCGTTCTCGTGGAACAAAACTAAAAATTCAAAACGATAAACCCATTGATGTTGATATTTTTAATCGTAAACTTTTACCCTTAAATCTTGATAAACGCTTTCCTGGTTTACAAAAATTTTACGAAGATGTGGGTTTTGGTAGAGAATATAAGTCTTTAACTCTTTTACAAGGACAGCCTAGAATACCCGTTGGTCGTCCTCCTTCTAAAGATTTTGAAGGAAAACCAATTTATATTAGACCAACAGCAAGGGCAGTTGTTGAAAGTCCTTTAACTAAAAAACTTTTATTTGTTCAAGAAGGAAAAGGTTCGTTAATTTTTCCTGGTGGTGGAGTTGATCCAATAAATGTTTCTGGGCAAGGTAAAGAGGGTATTCGTTTAGATTATCCGAAAGTTAAAGATTTTGGTCAGACTGCTGTTAGAGAATTATATGAAGAAACTAGTGGAATTGCTTTATCGAGTAAGCGTATTCCTGGCATTGTTATTGAAAGTAAGGTTAGTGCGTTTAATCCTCCTGTTAAGATTGGTCGTAAGCCTAATCAAAAAGTTTTTCCAGTTTTTCAGTTTAAAGATGTTAACCGCTTTTATAAAGTTAAAAGTATTCCTTTGTATAAACCTAGCGCAGAAATAACTAAATTATATCAATTAACTCCAAAAGAAGCGTTACTTTCTTCTAATGTTGGAAAAGTTGAGAAAGAATTTATTCGACAGTATTATTTTGGCAAAAATCCGTCTAAAAGAGTTTTTGAATCAGATTTACGTTTAAAAGATAAGCAAAAAATTTTAGAAGAAATAAGCGAACGGGATTATTCTTCTTATCGACCACCTAGACCAGTCAGTTTACAAGAAAATCTACCAACGTTTAATTTTTTATCAAAAAATTATCAAAAAGATAATCAAAAACAATTTAATAAAAATTTTGAAAGAGTTTTTGAAAAAAAACGCTTTGAAGAAAAGACATTTTCTCCTACATCAAATTTTTATGAACTAAAAATAAAACAAAACGAAAAATCAGATAAAACATTAAGAAAAATATACCAAAGCTATCCAAGAGAAGGAACTAGAAATTATATAACGGAAATTCCACGAGAGCCAAAAGAAACAGTCATTAGAAAAGAACCCTATAAGTCTATCGAAAAAATAACAAACGTTAGAAAACCACCCCTAACGCCTGAAATAACATATAAGCCACCAAAACCACCCTATACGCCGCCAACTTATCGTAAGCAACGTGATCCTTTGCCTTCTTTCAGAAAGTCTTTTGAGGAAGGTTTTAGTGTTGGATTATTCAAAGGCGGTAAACTAGATAAAATATTAGACATTGGGCCTTTAACAAAAAGAGAAGCAATAGCAACCGGTGCTAGAGAAGTTGAAGAAAAAATAGCCCGGTCATTCAAAATCTTTCCAACAAAACAAAGAGTTACTGCTAGAGGAATAACAGGTCCAACATATATCTTAAGACCTGGAAAAAGAGATCCGAGCCTTTTCGTCGAAAAAGAAAAATTTGCTATCTCAACCCGAACAGAAAAGAGAACATTAAGAGAAGCAAGATTATCAGAGAGAATTTTAAAGAACAAAAATAGTTCATTGAGAGGTCTACTATGAATAACAAAGGAGATTTAGGAATACAAACGCTTGCAGCAGGATTCGTTCTAATCATTATAGGAACGTTCTTCTACAATGCAGTATACCCGATTCTAAACGCATTATGGATTGGTGCAGGCGGAGGACTTTTTGCGGAAGGAACATACGCAAGACTATTGGTTGATTTAATCCCACTCATTCCAGTAGTTGGTTTAATTTATTTGTGGGCTAGAAACTAAAAAAAAATGTTTGGTTTAATATGGATAAAAAAATAGTCTTTGGACTAACACTATTTTTCTTAATTTGTATTAGCCAAATGGCATTAGCTCAAGTTGTTCAAACAACAATTTTTTATGATGACTTTGCAGATGGAAGCATAACTGACTGGTCACAAACAACTGGAACATGGAGCGGTGCAACAAACCAATTAGTAGGAGGAGCACTAGACGGAGCAACAATAGTCCACGATGCTACAATAAATATTTCATCTCCAAACATAGTAAAAGTAGTTTTAGAATACAAAAACAACACAAACGTAGTAGGATTAAATAATAGTTTTATGTGGATGTTTGACCAAAACACACCAAATAATGATACAAAAGGTTACAGAGTTTTATTACAAAGTGGAACAAGCGTTTTACAAAAACTTGCCGGTGGAATAGCAACAAACTTAGATACTAACACTGGATTTGCTCCAGGAACATTAAGACAAGTAAGAATTAACCACGATTCAAACGGACTAATTAGTGTTTACGTTGCAGGAAACTTAGAACTACAAGCACTAGATTTAACTTATACCAGCGGTTCAAAAATTGGCGTGAGCACAACAAATGGAGCCGGTGATGGAATATGGGACGATTTCAATGTAGTAAGCATTCAAAACGATACATCCCGTTTCTTTATTGTAAACGAAGAAACATATACTGGTCTAACAAATGCTACACTAAAAATAAATGGAATAGACTGGCCGGTCCACCAGACAGATGGAAACTTTGATGTAAACTCAGGAATAATTTTTCCAGCAACATTTGAAATAAGCCGAAGTGGATACGATACTAGAACACTAAATTTTGATACAAACGCTGGACTACAAATGGTAAAAAAATTAGGACTAAGAGATTTTAACGAAGCAAATGATATAGAATTTCAATTTTATTCAACAGACGAAACAACCATTTTATCGAACAGATGGATTAGCGTTCTAAAAGGAAGTGGAACAGATCAAACAGTAGTAGGCAGAGGAGAAACAGATTCTAGTGGAAAAATAACATTTAATCTAGCACCACAAGAAAGTGGTTATGATTTCAATATTTTTGTTGCTGGAACAGATTATGGTGATACAAACATTTTTGCAAC